>Ga0209986_10000499_pt1 | contig 37494 bp, 36 predicted proteins | sample BlataG_FD_183168 | JGI IMG/M metagenome (GOLD analysis project Ga0209986, IMG submission 183168) | Deep subsurface microbial communities from Black Sea to uncover new lineages of life (NeLLi) - Black_00105 metaG (SPAdes) (version 2) | ecosystem: Environmental > Aquatic > Marine > Oceanic >... | reverse complement strand
GCGCTGAAGTGGCGCGTGCTTCTTTTGAGGCTGGCCTTAAGATGTGCTATCCTGGTAAAACATTTAGGGATGTTGTTGAGGCTATGGAGGTGGTTGTGGTGGAAGGTGGCTGCTGGCACATGGGGACGTTGATTCATACCATGCCTATCGGCGCTGGCGGTGGTCGTCTAGATGTTGGTGCTGAAGCGTGGGCAAAGCGCCATAATATTAAAGCCGTAGGTTACGACTATCCCAGGAAATGGGATTGGGAACTAAAACCGGGGCTGAGTCTTCAACTTGAGCCCAACGCCTGTCTGGATGACCAACGGATTCAAATAGGGTGTAACGTAGTAATCACTGAAGGTGAACCAGAAGTAATTAATAAGTTACCTACAGAGATGAGGGTGATAGGTTAGCGTATTCGATTTCAAGACCCAGTTTCTAATCGGAAGGTGATGGTTATTGGCCACAATTGGATTGCTGTCTTTCCTACGATTTTGGTCAGGGACTAGTGGTATTTTCGCTGGAAGGCGAGCCAACCTACCTAATTTGGGCATGGCAGCCAAGGGGTAGACATGTAGAAAACTAGACAAGGAGAGGCATCCTTGCGTGGATAGAGATTGGAGGGGTTGGGGAAGGAACTGGATGAAACGTGCTGAAAGAGAAATGGTAAATGTCACCAGCGGAATATTATGATGCTTTAAGGCGTAAAAATAGCGGGATTGATAAGATACGAAAAAAGAGTAGGGATGGCAGCCAAGTGGCTTACCCCAGACACGCTTCACTTTTTCCTGAACCAGCTCATAAGCTGCCCCGGGACATAAGTTTGAATCAGTCCGAAGCCACCTGTTTCGTTTTTCAGCTCAGGACGTATGCAATTATTGAGTTCAATCTCAACCTCTGGAATCATTTCTTGAGCATTCCCAAGGAATTTACTCCCGCCTCTGACATCAATGTTGCCGGTTATCGCTGTTAATGCCAGTTTGGCATGAAGCGCTCAGCACCGTTTGAGAGATGTTCTAGCCCCACCCGACTATGGGTGCTTTCCCGGAATCACGACAGGTGGGGTGCGCGAATTTATGCAGGCACTGTTCGTGGACAAGCAATACGGTAGAGAAATTCTGAGGTGGACGATGAGCTAGGCACTGGCGGAGAACTGGGTGGACGGCAAGCGGGTATCCGGGGGACTACCTGGGGCAGTCGGGAGTACTGCTGCCAAACTTTGGTCAGTTTGACCGCTTGGGAGCCACCGTACCGGCCAAAGGCGGCGAGTAGTATGGCAATCTCCTGTGAAAACCGGCTTGTATAGAGAAAAAACCAGAGCTGAACAGCAAGCTCCCAGCCACTGGGCTTCTCGGAGGGAATTTTTCAGAGAGAACTAACTAGAGATTCGCTGTATACCTAATAGTTCTGCAGCATTGCCGCCTAGCATGGCATCGATTTCGTCCTCAGGCAGGTCTAACTTCCTAATCTCATCGATATACCTCTTGGCAGCCTGGGGATTGCCTGCAAAGTTCCAACTCCAATCAGTGCCAAACATGAGCTTCCTGGGACTAATAGTGGTTAGGGCACATTTCACGGAAGCTATCCCCGCTTCGCGGCCGCCCATACTGAAGTAGAGCTTATTAAAATACTCTCTCCAAGGCTTGCTTATCAGGGGCTTACCTGAATAAAAGCCAGGACCCAGATAGTTCATGTAGACGTCAACGCGCTCCATAACTGCTGACACACCGCCACCAAAGTGGTTCATTATAAACACCAGATCGGGAAACTCCTCTAAGACACCCCCTAGGCAGATACGCAAGGTCGCAGCAGATATGTCGTATTCCCGCGCTATGACATAATGCAGAGCATAAAGGGCATGGAGGAACTCCAAATCGTCACCTCCCCAAATATGGACGTCGATAGGAACCCCTAGTTCTGACACCTTCTCATAGAAGGGCCATAGTTCCCTAGAATCCAAGTGTCGTCCCTGAGGGCGTGCATTTATGTGAACCCCCCTCATCCCCAATTCATTAACCGCCCTTTCCATCTCCTTTAAGGCAGCCTCACCTCCGAGGGGATGAGCAGGGGTAAACGCGATGAACCGCTTGGGGTCTTCTTTCACCACCTTAGTAACTACATCATTCCATCTTTTCGCCTCGTCGAAGTCCACAAGAGCAAAGTTCGTTGTCAGCACAGCCATATCTATACCGGCCTCATCCATGAACCTCAGGTGCTCCTCGATACGCCCAGCTGCTAGAGACACACGGAAACTCAACCTGCCGTTCACAGCCCAGGTACGCTCAGGCCTATCCGATTTGGCTCCCCTTTTCCGTAGTTGTTCCTCTGAGGAGAAGTGATGCTCCATATCAATTATCATAGCGGTTTACCTCCCGCAAATCTTACCCAGCCTACTTCAGTTGATAACGCAGTGTCTGGCTTTCTTTGATAGCTCGGGGACACTTGCCAGGCGCGCATACCCCGGAATTTTGCCATAAACATTCGTAGGGCAACCATTATAGCACCCATTGTCCCGACAAGTCGGGACAATGGGTTTTCTTTTAAAGAAGTAAAAGCTGGCTGCTTTCTCATTCCGGTAACTCCCATGGTAAGTTATTATCACTAAACATACCATGAGTGTTACCCATGTATCTCAGCCTCCGCAGAGGTTTTGGCCTTTGGCGAAAGAAGATTATTTGAAAATATTATTCTGGGAGTGATGTGAGGCTAATTCTGAAAAGGAGGTGTAACCATGCCGGGATGGAAGTTTGTTACAAATCATGCTCTGGTGCTTTGCCAGATTGCTCAACAACTGCGGATTACCGTGAGAGAGATCTCTCTGGCGATAGGCATTACCGAGAAGGCAACACACAGAATAATCAATGACCTTGAAACAGATGGCTACGTTACCAAGATAAGAGAAGGCAGACGCCTGAGGTATCGGATCAATCCTGATTTGCGCCTCCGCGGTGAACTGCTGCAGGACAAAGCTGTCGGTGACCTTCTGGAGGTACTTGGCTGGAAAAGATGGCGCAGGCAAATACAGAAGAGAGAGCTGGTTACTTCGGGCGAGAAAGCAGAACACTGAATGCCAGTGCTATTTACCCTCGGGAAATTATTCAGAGCGCCGTAAAGCATAATGCCGCCGCCTTAATCTTCGTCCACAACCACCCGGCCGGGAATCCTCAACCCAGCGATAACGATAAACAAATAACCCAGGATTTAGTGTTCGCCGGAAATATTATGCAGATTAAGGTCTTGGACCACATCATAATAGGCGAGAATAGATACTTCAGCTTTGCCGATGCCGGGCTAATTGATGTATATAACTCGCTCTGCTTAAGCCTTAAAGAGGTAAAAAGGCTTAAGCAGAGCGAGATTGAATTTATTACTTAGCTTTTAAAATGATCATCAGAACTGAAAGGTTATGTCTCATCAGTCGGTTTGATTGTGGCGCTGACTTGGGGAGTGGTTACCGCTAACAATATGGCGGCGACAGCAAGGCCGGTAAACACAAACCATATCGGCTGGTAACTACCCCACTTATCAAATACCCATCCGGCCAGTGGTGGGCCAGTTATAACCCCCAACATCATTATGCCTATCACGAGGCCGTGGATGGCCCCGAAATTGCTTCTACCAAAGAATTCCCTTATCGCAGAGCCCCTCAACGTGTGGCTGCCTCCATAACCAATACCGAAAAGAATGAGGAAAAGCACAAGCAACCCGGTAGCTTCAGAGGAAGCAAATGCAAAACAGAGTAGGCCCCCACACATCATAGCGAAGGCAGCGGCTAGCACTCGTCTCTTGTCAAGTCTATCTCCAAGCCAGCCCAAGCCGAGGCGGCCACCGATGCTTGCCAACGGGATAGCCATGGCTATAAGGCCGGACTTTTCTCTAGGGATGCCGATGCTGCTGAGATAGGGCATTACATGCGTAACCACGGTACTTAGTATCATCACCTGACACAGCAGTGCCAGCGCTATGTGCCAGAAGGTGCGGCTCTTGAGAGCCTGCCTCGTTCCGATATCCGCTTCGGCAGTTTCTGCTTGAGTCAGACTGTTGTTGAGTACCACGGTGTTTTCTGCTTCACCGTCAGGTTGATAGCCATATTGCTCGGGCTTATGCCTCACTACAAGAGACAGCGGCAGGCATACAGCCAGCAGACCTATGGCGAGGATGGCTATCGCGGTCCGCCACTCATACATATCAACAAGATTAATCATAACCGGAACTAGCAAGCCACTGAATCCGTAGCCACAAATCATGATTCCCATGGCTATGCCTATTTTCTTACGGAACCAGTTAGCTACCGCCGTCATCAACACTGTGGCGCCACAAGTACTCATGCCTGTGGCCAATAATACGAAGGCTCCGTAGAACATGCCCAGGGAGGTAGTACGACTCAGGAGCATCAAACCAAGACTGATGATAATCAATCCGCCAAATAGCAGTCTTCTTGGTCCCCAGCGGTCAACAAGCATCCCCACCAACGGGGCAAGAAGGCCCGCCTCCAGGCCGCGTAGCGAGGCGGCAAGTGAAATCTGCACATAGCTCCAACCAAATTCGTCCACTAGCGGTTCAAAGATGGCAGTGAACCCATAGAAGACAACTCCACCCGTGTATAGTGAAATAAAGAAACATGCGCCAACAACCCACCATCCATAGAATACCCGACGTGGCTTCCAATCTAAATTCAAAGGCATGGCAAAAAGATCTCTATCTCTAGTAGTTCTGGAGAGGAATCCCCTGGTGAAAAGCTCTTCAAATGTAAATGCACCGATGTAATCCCAAATATTATCATTAATGTATGTAGTGTGTAAAACACACTTTGCAGTCAGGCAGTAACGCCCCCTTCTTCAAGGGGTGGAACGTTACATAAAACTAGGCTGAAACTATAATACTTTGGTGAAGAAGGCAGCCACTTTAGCAGCCAGGCTAGATTCATATCCCCACCAACAGTGGTCCGCCCCTTCAATGCTTTCGCACTCTTTGGGCTCAGGAAGATTCTGGCAAAATTCAAGGAACTGGTCGGTGGGTATAAGATTATCCCTGCTTCCCAGGATAAGAAGTTTTGGCTTGGGGCAGCTTTTAAGGTAGTCAGAATCGAACATAGGGAATGGAAGCGAGACTGCAGCTAGAGCCGTTAGCCCTAGAATGGTAACAGAACCAGTCACGCGATAGATAAGCAAATTGCGTGTCATCGTCTCCATGTGCATGCTGGCTGTGTAGCCTATCCTATTGCCCAAGTAGAGTCTGAAAGCCGGCTTCTTCAGGGAGTTGAAGCTTCGCAAATGGCGTAGAGATAACCCCTTCCTCTCAACGTTTATGCTAGTACCACCTCCGGTAACCGGGTCTCCACTGTTCTTCATTTTGGAGTTCCTTGATTTGTCTACATCTTTTTTTCGTTCATTACTGCTCAATCTTTTAAAAACATGGGGAAGAGCTGCCTTCCAGAGAAGCCAGACTTCGCTCCAAGGTTTTTGTGCCCGTAGTGTGTCTTTCACTTGGGTTAAGCAAGTTTATGATAATAATCTAGTCTTTTCAGAATCTTAGCCCACAGTGTATCACACCCCCCACGACAATTGACTGATAATCTTTGTTACCGAGAGTGGCGTTGTCAAGTTAGGGCCATCGCGGTCTCAAAATTCACGTTTCACATTACCACCTTTCTGGACATACGATCCTTATCCCGGCTGTCCTGGTCGGGCTAGATTACCGAGAATATTTCATTCCACAATTCCTGCACCTGGACTAGAGCTTTTGTCCCAATCCACCAAGCAAGACAAGTGTTCCCCTGCATACTGGGCAGTCCGGTTTTTTTGACTTGTGCTTTCGTTTACGCAAATGTACGCGGCGGGGATTCTAAGGAATTCTCTTTCTCGATGAAGAGAACGCTTGGCTGGATAAGATAATAGTAAGCATGTCTAGAGTTCCGAATAGCTACACACAAGCTATCCTGATGGCAAATCCTTTCTAGGCTTGCCTTGCCAAACGACCATTTAAGGTCTTCCATCACGCTAATCTTAACATCAGAACGGCTTCAGTGAACCGGACTTTCAGTGATAAAGCCACATTGGAACATTCCTCACCCCAACTCTTTCGCAGGTATGTAATCGAATACAACCAAGCAATACTTCCCAATGGTCAAGAGAATAGAGTTGTAGGAGGCTACGATGCGCTTTCTGCTCCAAATGGTGTAGATTTTATTCACTTCCACCCCCTTATCTCTCTGCCTCAACGTATCAAGGCATTAATTATTTAGCTTCTTACCATTTCTTAGAAGGGTTGTCAGATTACGAAAACTGGCTCGCAAAAATCAACTCTTCCAACGGGAGGGATATCTCCAGTGAAAAAAGTACTGATCATACACCATTCCCAAAGCGGCAACACCGAGGCCATGGCTAAAGCAGTGTCCGAAGGCGCCAACGTAGCGGACGCCGCGGTTGTCCTAAAGAGGGCTGTAGACACCAACTCCGAGGATATACTGGGTTGCGACATTGTGGCTATCGGCACACTTATCTACATCGGCTACATGGCAGGGCTGGTTGAAGACTTCTTTGACCGTGTCTGGGCTACCAACCGAGATAAGGTAGGGAAAAAGCCTTACGTTACCTTAGGCAGCAAGGTTGGCGGCGGGGCTCAAGCTTTGGATAGCATGGAGAGGCTCTGCGATGATCTTAAAATGATTAAAGCCTTTGAAGGTATCCTTGCCACCCGTAAGCCAACCAAAGAAGACCTAGCTGAGTGCAGAGAGCTAGGCAAGAAGCTGGTCCAGCTAGAGAAGATAGGGAAGCCACAGAGGATAGAGGCACCTTGATTGTAATACGCCGGATGGTTGCCTTACGATAACAACGGACGTCTGATCACACTGCGCAAAGGTAATACATGCCGTTAGTTTGTTCACGAGATAACATTTGTCCATATTGTTCAGTTCAGGCAACAAAAGCCTGTGTTGTTCAGTAGGTCACATTAGCCTGTTTTGGTTAGTGATTCACAGCCCATCTGAAAGTTGGGCATTGAGAATGGGCAGGTGAGGTAGCTCCGCTCACACCATAACTCGACCTAGCGGTTTCTGTCTAACCCCTACCAAGCTGGGAAAGTACTGTGATTACCACTATGATTTACTATGATTGGCACTATGATTGACTGCTATGATTACCTAGGACTGCTACTATGATTCCGCACTATGATTACTGCTATGATTTATCACCATTATGGTACTGAAATTAAGTGCGATTCCGGGTCTTTTTCCAATCCTGATAATAGCGGTACACCGTATTCGGCTTGATGCCAAGAGCTTTCACCTCGGGGTTGCTGGGTCGTTTGCCCCTATCAAATAGCTGATACACCCTTGCCTTTTTGGTATCGTGCCGCTTCACTCTCTTTTCTGAAGATGAAACTTCACGTTCCTGCGTAATCTCATTAAATTCGGATTTGACGATACTGGCCACCCTCATGGTCAAAATATTCATGCTAACCATCTGATCGATAGTGCCAATCGCTCGTAAATAGTCGGCAAAAGCATTCGGGATAGTGATTTCACCTTCAAGTTTCGGTATCCTGTAAGTAATCCCTTCATCTGAAGCTGCTGAGATTGTGGTTCCTTCGGGCCGTATCTCACCGTTGAGTAATCCCTTCAAAAGAATCAACGGTATGCTCTTCCAGAATACGTGGGCGTTAAGCTCCTCGGGTCCAGAAATCGAGTAGTAATAGCCGAGAAGTTTTGGGCTCTTGAGTAGGGATAGGCCACTCTTGCCTTCTATGGACGGCAAAGGAAATTCAAAGCCATCGAAGCTTTTCTTTCCTGGCTGTAACCAGACCTCTGCACCGATAGCAGCAAGGATATCAAAGCTGAAATCGAGACACGGCACTTCTTCAAAACTGTAACTTGCTGAGGGCAACGGGTAGTAGCGCCTGTAGTATCTCAATGGAAGAACGATAAACTGACGCAAGTCTTCTGAGCAAAGCCCCTCCAATTGCTTGTTGGCAATACTAACTAGAATGAGGTCCAATTCCTTTCTTCCTTTTTCGGAGAGGATATACTCAAAGCTATGGCCAGAATACCGCTTGTCTTGAGCCGTCGCCCGAAAGTAACTCGAGAGATTCTTCTCCCTTCGATGAAGTTGAGTAGTTAGTTCGCTTATTTCTTCGTTCAGACGACGGTTGTATGCATCGGCAGCAGATCGAGCGCACTGTTTTCTTATGTCTTTCCGGTGCCTATTTTCGATCACATCTAGGCACCGCAGATATTCGCTCGCCTTCTCTTGATAGAGATAGAATTCGCCTGCGTCTAAATAAGCGTCTACCGCTCCGTTTACGCTCATTTCAAACTTCGCGTATTCTCCAGCACAGTTGAGGTACTTCCTGGCCAAGGCAATTGGTGGGTTTAGCGCTTCGAAGGCATGAGTTCTTCTTTCGAACTCATCTCGCTTCTTCACAGCTTCCGGCCTAGTTGCCGCCTTGCGTTCATAGACTTTTCGCAGCAATGATTTTATGTTCTCTATGTGGATGAATGATCTGAGCTGCATCATCAGAAAGACCGGACCAAGACCGCTATCGAAGGATGCGCCAAGATATGCAGCATTAGAGTTAATGCATGTTAGCAGCGCCATTTCGATTTCACTCTTATGTCTTTGGAGTTCGCCTTTTTCATCATCTGAAAGCAAGGTTGCTATGTCATCAACAGTAAGCCCATCAATTGTTAGTTGCTGTTCAATTGCGGCGCTTCGCTCATCAAACCACTTCACAGCTGAAGGATGAAGCTGTCTTGCAATCTCCGGCTTCAGGTTCAGTATCGCACTCAATTTGACCTCTGCTCAGGCTCTGGATATGATCCCTAGAAGGTTAAGGCGAAGGTGAAGTCAAAGGTTCTTGGTATTGTACACTGTGGCCCACCATTAACTTAGCTACAAAGTGTTCACAAAAGTTCACAATTGAGCTACTGGAGGAGTTCATCCTACCATAACCACTCTGGGGGGAGATAAGGTCTTGATAGAGAGTTGGAGAAAGGAGTATAATAAGCCCGCACAGCATGCTGGGTTACCTGCCACCACCTCCCCATAGGGGAGAGGGATTGTTTTAGGCAACGATAACGCTGGAGGTGTTTAAGATGAGCAACGCGAAAGAAGCCAAAGTAAATATTCGGCGCATGATACGTAGCGACATTCATGAGGTTCTAGCTCTTGATAGGATAATTAGAGGCCCGGGGCGCGATGTTATCAGTTATGAAGACATAGCTGCCGCTGATCCTGGGACACCACCTGACTTGAGTTTTGTAGCTGAGGTTGATGGTAAAATAGTTGGTTTTTCGATCAACCGGTCGATGTATCTAATGGTGCCGCTTACTGAAGTGTGCATTATTCACGCTATACTTATTCACCCTGACTATCGGGGGCGCGGCATTGGCCGCAAATTAGTTCAGGCGATCCTGTATCATTGCCAAACCGAAGATATTGGCACGGTTCGTGCACTCATTCCAGAAGGTAACAAAGAACTGCAGGCCATGTTCGAGCGGCAGGGTTTCAAGCGTAGCAGTATTGTTAATTTTGATAAGACCCTTGAGAGTTAGGTAAAAGGTCCCCCACAGTAAACTTGGCCGGAGAACGGTTGAGGCGGCTCTGGTGAGGATATACGCATTATTTGGATCGGTGGCATTTTCACTGTTGACCGACCTCCGACCCCGACAGGTCGGGGCGTGGCAATCCCATTGACTCTACGAGATTGCTTCGTCGCTACGCTCCTCGCAATGACAAGGAAAGAAAGCTCCTCGCAATGACAAAAGCAAGTGTCACTAGGGTACTGAACGAGGCTAGCTTGGTTTGACAGAGATAGATGGAATGTGCTATGTTGTTGAGCTTGGCTAACCGAAATCACTGAAAGAACTGTTTAGAAGCTGCGTAACCCACCGGGGATTAACAAATGAGGTATGCAGAGACAGGGGTCAATTTAGAAATTGACCTATCCCGTGGAAGCATCGAGAGAGAAGCAAGTGACCCAAGATTAACTGAACTTTACCTGGGGGGTCTAGGCACTAACGCCAAGATATTATGGGATAGGGTTCCCCCTGAAATTGACCCCTTTTCTCCGGATAATCTGCTGATATTTAGCGCCGGTCTTTTAGCAGGCACACCTGCCACCGGGGCTAATCGTACCATTGTTTCTACCTTTTCTCCCCAGACTTTGTTTATGGCATATTCAATAATGGGGGGATTTTGGGCACCCGAGTTGAAATTTGCCGGTTATGACAAAGTAATCATTCGCGGTAAGTCCCCCAAGCTGGTTTATTTGTGGATAAACGATGACAAGGTGGAAATACGTGATGCCTCTCACCTGCAGGGTAAAAGCGCTCTTGAGACTGCAGAGCTCATTCGACAGGAGCTGAAGGAACCGAAAGCCCAGGTGGCTACTATTGGTCTGGCCGGTGAAAACAGGGTCTATTTTGCTTCCATCGAGCAGGGCAGGTCCAGTGCCAGCCGAGGTGGAATGGGCGCTGTTATGGGGGACAAAGGGTTAAAGGCGATAGCTGTTCGTGGGAAGAAGGACCTCAATATTGCTCGACCGGATGAATTCATGGGGCTTTGCAACGAGGTGCTGCAGTATATTCAATTCCGGGAGGAGAACCCGATTAAGGGAGTGCCGCCCATTTTAGCTGGGCTTGGTTCACCTCAGGAGATGGCCATCCACGACGAGCAGTGGCACACTACCAGTTTCTCGTGGGGAAATGCTCGCTACCGGAGAAAGGACTTTTGGACCAAGGAAACCGCAAAGAAGTGGAGTAAGATGCAAGACAAAGCGGTGGAGCGGCTTATAAGTTGCTATAACTGTCCGATGGAATGCGGGGCGGTGATTGCGCACCCATCACTAGGACTTCCCAAATACATGATGAAATGCTACTCGAAACTTACTTATGTGATGGGGGCTATGACAGATAACCTGGAGTTTGGTTTTAAAATCGCTGGAGATGCTCAGGGATATGGAGTGGACGGATACACAGCCCCGCAGGTTATGGCCTTCGCCATTGAGCTTTATGAAAATGGTATTTTGACCGACAAGGACCTGCCCGGATTCCCGTCTAAAAACGAGGAGAGATTCTTCTATTTACTTGAAAAAATTGTTCGGCGGGAGGGGATTGGTGATGTTCTGGCTAATGGCGTTTACTGGGCAGCCCGTCAAATTGGCAAGGGGGCTGAGGAGTACGACCATAATACCATTAAGAAACAGGAACAAATCCCTATCAAACTGGGAATGCTGAACCCCATTTATTACATTATGTGGTCAACCGGCGAGAAGGTGAATATTACGCAAATTGAAGGACAGCTCCCCCAGGCACCTTTCCTTACCAAAGAGCTAAGGGAGGAGTTTGTAAGAGATTGGATCCAGATCCCTACCGGGAAGGAGGAAAGATTCAAACAATTTATCCTGGAATGGGGAGATGAAGGCAAGGGATTACCATTTTGGCCACCTCTCGATTTAGTTTTTGACCTTGTTGAGTGGCAGGAGACGATGCATTACATTGACGATGCCACCGGTATATGCGCCGGCTTGTCATCATTTCCAATTAAGCCTCCCTATCATATACACAATCTACCGAAGTTAATCTCATCTGCCACCGGGCTGGATATCGATGAAGACAGGCTGTGGGAAATAGCTAAGAGGAATCGAAATTTGCTCCGAGCCATTAACATTAGAAGAGGCATGAGGAGAAAGGATGAACGTCCTCCCGATGACCATTGGAGGAAGCGATTTCCCGAGTTTGAAGCTGAGCTCCACGATGAGTATTACAAATTTAAGGGATGGAATAATGAAGGTATTCCGACCAAGGAGACTTTAGACGAACTCGGCTTGGATAACGTGAGCCAGGACTTTGAACAAAGAGGGGTCTATAAAGAGAAAAAAGTCAAGCTAGCTAAACAGGATTCCACTAAAAGCGAAAAAGAGAAAGTGGCTAAGAAGGGTTCTGAAAAAGGGAAAAGTCAGGGCAATAAACAATGAAAACCGTCAAGCTAATCAAGATCGACGTTGATAAATGTAATGGTTGCCGGGCGTGTGAGACAATCTGCTCCGCCTTTCACGCTGTGCCAAAGTATAGCAGCACCAACCCGGAGAGGTCTCGGATTCGGGTGCTTTTTGATCCACTAAAAAATATTTATGTTCCCGTCATAGCCGGCGAGTACACTGAAGCTGAATGTAATGGCAGAAACATTTATACAATCAACGAAAGGGAATATGATGAGTGTGCCTTTTGTAGAGCTTCCTGTCCATCCAGGGACCTTTTTAAAGAACCTGATTCCGGTCTCCCTCTAAAGTGTGATATGTGTGAAGAGGAACCGCCACTAGAAGAGCCGTTATGTGTTCAGTGGTGCTTATCTGATGCCCTGACTTACCAAGAAAGGGAAGAGGAAGGGGAAGAAGAGGAGAAACCGAGGGAGATGGAGATAGGATTAGAATCATTAGTGGAAAAATATGGAGTGAAGACGATAAGGGATACCCTTGCCCGAATAGCAAAGGGCTAAAAATTAAGGCGAAAGAGAAGGAGTAGAAGATAACAGAGGTTGTAGCCCCCTTCAAGGAGGGGATAGATGCGATAAAAGAGGCAGGCGGGGAAGCCTTCAAGTTATGTTATCAATGTGGACTGTGTGATACTGTTTGTCCGTGGAATAGGGTTAGAACCTTCAGTATTCGCAAGATGGTCCGACAGAGTACGTTTGGTTTGCCTGAGATAGAGAGTGAAGACATATGGCGTTGTACTACCTGTGGAATCTGCCCTCAGCGGTGTCCGAGGGGAGTAGAAACGATAGACGTTAGTCTATCGTTCCGCAGGATTGCTTCGGGAGCAGGAATTTCTCCTGCTCCAATCCACACCGTAAATGTAAGCCTGGGTGCTGAAGGCAACCCCTTGCGTGAAGCACGAGAAAAGAGGGCAGATTGGGCAAAAGGTCTGTCTGTAAAAACGTTCACCGAGGGGACAGAAGTTTTGTATTTTCCCTGCTGCTACCCCAGCTATGACTCAAGGTTAAAAAAAGTGGCTATTGCCACCGCCAATATCCTTAACAGGGCGGGGGTAGATTTTGGGATATTGGGTCCCAAGGAGAATTGCTGCGGAGAAAGTATCCGCAAGACAGGTGATGAGACACTATTCAGGCACTTGGCCAGGGAAAACATCAAAACCTTTATCGATAATGGGGTGAAAAAAATCCTTGTTTCTTCGCCCCATTGCTACCACACCTTCAAAAACGAGTATCCCGAATTTAAGGTCAACTTTGAGGTAATTCATATCTCCCAATATTTGTTCGAGCTTATTAATGAGGGTAGGCTTGAGCTCACCAAGGAGTATGGTAAGAAAATTACTTATCATGACCCATGCTACCTGGGTCGGCATAATGGCATATATGACGAACCCCGAGAGGTCTTAAAGAAGGTACCCGGCTTGGAACTGATTGAGATGGCTGAGTCGCGGGAAGATAGTCTCTGTTGTGGAGGAGGAGGGGGCGGGATTTGGATGGACGTTCCAAAGAGTGAAAGATTCTCTGACCTCAGATTAGAGCAAGCTATTGAGGTTGGGGCTGAGGTGCTGGTTACCTCCTGCCCATATTGCATCACCAATTTTGAGGATAGCAGGTTAACCCGAGAGGATACTGAAGTCATAGAGATTAAAGATATTACAGAAGTTATTCAAGAGGCGATTTAGAGAAGCAAGGAGGCTAAACATGGGGGAAGCGATTGGCGAATTGGTGATGGAAGGTGTCGCTCCAGACGTATTCTGCGATCGCTCTCGACCGATAGTACCCATAATCAGGGCATATCAAACCTGATAAGAATGGTAGGAAATGGAAAAAGGACCAATTGAAGGACAGTTTGTTAATAGTCCCGGAGAAAGTAATATCGGCGATGTTATGGTTGTCGGTGGAGGCATCAGTGGTATTCAAGCTTCCCTTGACCTGGCTGAAATAGGCTTTAAGGTTTACCTGGTTGAAAAATTGCCGTCTATTGGCGGCAAGATGGCCCAGCTTGATAAGACCTTCCCCACCAATGACTGCTCTATGTGCATCGAATCTCCTAAGTTTATTGAATGTGATAGGCATCCCAATATAGACGTCCTGACCTATACTGAAATTGAAAGCGTAGAAGGGGAAGCCGGAAACTTCAAGGTAACCCTGATTAAAAAACCCAGATACATTTTAGATGATAAATGCCGGGGTTGTACTACCTGTACCGAGTACTGCCCGGTCAAGATTCCCGATAGATACAATCAAAACTTATCTTTTACTAAAGCCAGCCATATATACTTTTCTCAAGCAGTTCCGCTTATCACCTATATAGACCCTGAAAGCTGCCTTTTCCTTCAAGAAGAAAAATGTAACATTTGCGTAGGAGTCTGTGAGAATAAGGCCATAGACCTTTATCAGAAGGCTGAGAAGGTAGAAGTAGAGGTAGGGGCGATAATTCTGGCTCCGGGCTATGAGGCCTTTGACCCCAAGCTGAGGGGCGACTATGGCTATGGAAAGATGGAGAACGTGATAACCAGTCTTGACTTTGAACGGATATTATGTTCTACCGGTCCTTATGAAGGTGAGATAAGGCGCCCTTCTGACGGGAAGCACCCGAAGAAGATAGCCTGGATTTCGTGTGTTGGGTCCAGACAGGTTATCCCGGGTGGCAATAGCTATTGTTCAGCCGTATGCTGCACGTATACCCAGAAGCAGGTGATTCTGGCCAAAGACCATGACACTGAGATCGAGGCTACTATATTCCATAACGATATCCGGTCATTTGGCAAGGATTTCGAACGATTTTATCAAAGGACGGAGGACCTTCCCGGCATCAAATTTATAAGAAGCTACGTATCAATAGGCAAAGAGCTGCCAGAAAGCAAGAATGTAACCATAAAATACTCTACTACCGATGACGGAGTAAAGGAAGAGGAATTCGACTTTGTTGTATTATCCGTTGGCTTGAACCCTCCTGATGGTGTGGAAGAATTGGCTGATAAGTTCGGCATCGAACTCGATTCCCACAGATTCTGTAAAACCAATCCGGTTAATCCTATTGAGACCTCCCGCCCGGGAATCTTTGTCAGCGGAGCCTTCCGGGGTCCTATAGATATCCCCGAGTCGGTTATGGCCGCCAGCGGGGCTAACGCCCTTTGCAGCCAACTCCTTGCCTACCGGCGAGGGGAGCTGTCCAGAGAAAGGGAATATCCACCGGAAAGGGATGTTTCGGGAGAGGAACCAAGGATAGGGGTCTTTGTCTGTCATTGTGGAGCCAACATCGGGAGAGTGGTGAATGTTCCTTCGGTAGTGGAATATGCTTATACCTTACCTAATGTTGTCCACGCTCAAGAAGACCTCTTTACCTGTTCTACTGATGCTGCCCGAGAAATAGCCGATGCCATCAAAGAAAAGGGGCTCAATCGTGTGGTTGTTGCCGCCTGTACCCCCAGGACACATGAGCCGCTATTCCGGGACACGCTTCGCGAGGGAGGAATTAATCCATACTACTTTGAGTTTGCTAATATAAGGGAACATTGCTCCTGGGTTCATTCTCGAGAAAAGGAAGCCGCCACCCGAAAGGCAAAGGATGTAGTACGGATGTCGGTAGCCCGGGCTGCCCTTTTACAGCCTTTACAGGAATTCCAGCTGCCGGTCGACAAAAGGGGGTTAATAGTCGGAGGAGGTATAGCCGGCATGACCAGTGCCCTGAGCTTGGCCAACCAGGGATTTGAGGTTTACCTGGTGGAAAAGGATACCGACTTGGGGGGGATAGCTCGAAGAATTCATTACACCCTGGACGAGATGGATGTTCAAGCCTATTTGAGGGATATTATCCGCAAAATTTACCAACACCCCTTAATTCATGTATCTACTGATGCTACCATCACCGAGGCTTCCGGTTATGTGGGGAATTTCATAACCAAGGTGACGTCGGGAGGCAGGGTCAAGGAGATAAAACACGGAATAACCATCATCGCTACCGGCGCTGAAGAGTATAAACCCACTGAATACCTTTATGGGCAGGATGATAGGGTATTTACCCTGCTGGAGTTAGAGGAGCAAATCGCCAAAGGGGAAGCTGGGGTAGTTAACGCCCAGAGCCTGGTGATGATTCAATGTGTGGGCTGCCGAAACGAAGACAGAAATTACTGCAGCCGGGTATGTTGCAATAATGCTATAACCTGCGCCTTGAAACTAAAAGAGATAAACCCCCAGATGGATATCTACATTATCTATCGAGATATGAGGACTTATGGGTTTGCTGAGGACTATTACCGGGAAGCGGCGGACCGGGAGGTGAAGTTCATCCGCTATGAACCGGATGATAAACCCCAGGTGGAAGCTACCCAAGAGGGTGGCAAGCGTATTCTAAGGGTTACCGTGACCGACCCTATTCTGGGTAAGAAGATTGCTCTGGATGCTGATGCCCTTGCTTTAGCTGCCGCTGTTATTCCTTCAGCAACAAATAATGAAATATCTCAATTATTCAAGGTGCCTTTGAACCCGGATGGTTTCTTCTTAGAAGCCCATGTAAAATTAAGGCCCGTTGATTTTGCTGCCGATGGCATTTTTCTGTGCGGGACGGCTCACTATCCCAAGCATATACCAGAATCGATTAGCCAGGCTTACGGAGCTGCTGGCCGGGCGGCAACTATTCTTTCCAAGGATTCAGTCACCGCCTCTGGTGCTATTTCTGAAGTAAATGAGAATGAGTGTATAGCATGCGGGGCTTGTATTTCGGTTTGTAAATATGGTGCTATAGAGTTTCATGACACACCACAAGGCAAAAAAGCCAGGGTTATTCCTGTCCTCTGTAAGGGAGATGGTCTGTGTAATGCGAAGTGTCCAACAGGGGCTATTTCCGCAAAACACTATACAGACGAGCAGATCTTTGCTGAAATTGACGCAGCGGTTCCGGCCCTTGTAGAAGTCCGCTAATGAACAAAGTAGGGATTACTGCCTTGGGAGTGAGCTAAGAATGGTTTTGAGGCACGATTTTGAACCAAAGATTTTAGGATTTTTGTGTAACTGGTGTTGCTACGCAGGGGCGGACCTTGCTGGAGTTTCTCGGTATCAATACCCCACTAATATGAGGATAATAAGGGTGATGTGCTCCGGCAGAGTCGACCCGGCATTCATACTCCGAGCTTTCTCAAACGGAATAGACGGGGTGTTTGTCGGTGGTTGTTGGCTTGGCGAATGCCACTATGTTACGGGAGGAAATTACAATGCATTAAGCGTGATGCATCTATGTAAAAAACTATTGGAACAGATAGGGGTGAACCCCGAAAGGTTAAGGCTTGAATGGGTATCTGCCTCTGAAGGAATCCGTTTCGCCGAAGTTATTACTGACTTTACCAAGAAGCTAAAGGAATTAGGACCTCTTGGAATAGGCGAAGGAATAGATGAAAATGGATTAAAGTTAAAATTTGAAGCGGTTAAAAGTTTGGTCCCTTACATTAAGCTGGTGGAAAGGGAGCGGCTGAGAGTGCATTTTGATACAGAAGATGAATATAGCGAGTTTTTCAGCAGTGAAGAGGTAGATAGATTATTCCGGGAATTAATTGTAGATAAATTGACAATAAGCCAAATTTTGTTACTCTTGCGAGAAAGACCCCTTTCAACTGGAGAAATCGCTGAGATTTTGGGCTTAAGCCCGTCTGAAGTATCGAGATACCTTAATAGTTCAGCAAAAGAAGGATTAGTCAGGTTCGACGAAATCCAGAAGTGCTTTGTTCCCGCCTAAGTTGAGAGAGCAGGAAGAAGATTAGGTGAAAGAAAGAAAAAAAGTTAAGACAGCGGCCACGGCTAACGGTAAAATCGACCAGATTATAGATAAATATCAGGGCGATGCCAGTGCGCTAATACAAGTATTACTGGAGATTCAGAGCGAAAATCATTGGCTTCCTAAGGAAGCATTAGAGAAGGTCAGTAAGAAATTAGAAGTGCCTTTAAACCAGATACAGCATGTAGCTACCTTTTACAAGGCCTTTAGTTTAGTTCCTAGAGGGCGCCATGAGATTCAAGTATGTATGGGCACTGCCTGCCATATTCGCGGTTCGCCACGCGTCCTCGACACGGTTCAAGACCTGACTGGAATCAGACCTGGCGAAACGGACCTGGATTTGAAGTTTAGCCTGGAGACTGTTAACTGCCTCGGTTGTTGTGCCATGGGGCCAGTGATGGTAGTTGATGGAAAGTACCACGGAAAGACAGTACCAGCCAAGATAGAAGACGTGTTGAAAAACTATGATTAGGGGAAAATTATGCCAAGGATAAATTCGCCTGCTGAATTGGAAGAACTCAGGAAAGGCATATTGTCGAAAAGAGATCCCAATAAACCTTGCATTACACTCTGTTCTGGAACTGCTTGCCATGCTTCTGGTAGCAAAGAAGTTGCGGCGAGCATTGAAGAGGAGATTAAAAAACAAGGACTAAGTGCCAAGGTAGACTTCAGGAAAACTGGTTGCCATGGCTTTTGTGAAAAAGGCCCTATTATAGTTATTCACCCTGAGAAAATATGTTACTTACAGATAGAGCCTAAGGATGTTCCTGAAATTGTCTCCCAGACTATAAAGGAAAAGAAGGTCATAGAGCGTTTGCTCTACACCGACCCTAGTACCAATGAAAAGATAATTCATGAATTTGAAATTCCCTTCTACAAGAACCAGGAGCGGCTTGTTTTCGGTTCCAACGGAGAGATTGATCCTGCGAGCATCGATGACTATCTGGCGCTCGGTGGTTATTCTGCCTTAGCCAAAGCCCTTTCCCAGATGACCCCTGAGCAAGTATTGGAAGAAGTTAAAAAATCTAATCTGAGAGGGAGGGGAGGTGGTGGCTTTCCCGCCGGCAGGAAATGGGAGGAGTGTCGCAATGCCCCCGGTGAGATAAAGTATGTGATAGTCAATGCCGACGAGGGAGACCCTGGAGCTTATATGGATAGGAGCCTTCTCGAGGGGAATCCCCATTCAGTCCTTGAGGGGTTGACCATCGGAGCCTATGCCATCGGCTCCCACGAGGGTTATATTTACGTTCGGCAGGAATATCCCCTGGCAGTAGAGAACGTGGGCATTGCTATCCAGCAAGCCAAGGAATATGGTTTCCTCGGGGAAAATATCTTTGGCTCGGGTTTTGATTTCACTATTAAAGTGCACCGAGGAGCTGGTGCTTTTGTCTCTGGTGAATCGAGTGCTCTGATGACGGCAATAGAAGGCAAGGTAGGAGAGCCCAGACCGAAGTATATCCACACCGCTGTCAAGGGCGTTCGGGATAGACCCAGTTGCTTGAATAATGTTGAGACCTGGGCTACTGTGCCCCTTATTATCAGCAAAGGTGCTGACTGGTTTACTCAACTCGGAACTGAAGGCAGCAAGGGGACGAAGATTTTCTCCTTGGTGGGCAAGGTGAACAATACCGGCCTTGTGGAAGTACCCATGGGTATAACCCTGAGAGATATTATCTATAAGCTGGGCGGTGGTATCCCCGGAGGTAAGAGGTTCAAAGCAGTACAAACCGGGGGTCCATCCGGAGGATGTATACCTGAGGAACAGTTAGACATGAAAGTCGATTTTGATGAGCTCGCCAAGGCTGGCTCGATGATGGGTTCAGGTGGGATGATTGTAATGGATGAAGATACCTGTATGGTTGATGTCGCCAGGTACTTCCTTAACTTTCTTGCTGATGAATCGTGTGGCAAGTGTGTCCCCTGCCGTGAAGGCATCAGGCAGATGCTTAAGATTCTGACTAATATCAGCAAAGGAAAGGGAAAAGAGGGTGACATCGAGCTTTTAGAGGAGCTATCCGAGGTAACCAGAGATGCCTCACTTTGTGCTTTAGGTAGGACTGCTGCTAACCCGGTTCTAAGCACGATACGCTACTTCAAAGATGAGTATGAGGCACACATCAAGGAGAAGCGCTGTCCGGCTTACGTGTGTAAGGCGCTAATCTCATATTATATCGACCCCGAGAAGTGTCAGGCTTGCATGATTTGTCTCAGGCAATGCCCCGCAGGGGCGATTGCAGGTGGTAAGAACCAGATACATGTAGTGGACCAGGAGAAATGCACAAAGTGCGGGACTTGCTTTGAAGTTTGCCCCCCTCGCTTTGGTGCGGTTAAGAAGATTTCTGGCGAGCCTGTCCCGCCTCCTATCCCTGAAGAAGCAAGAATGCTAGCCAGAAAGAGTAAAGAAAATGAGTGAAATCACTTTACAGATTGATGGAAGAGAAGTTGAAGCCAAGGAAGGGACGACCATTTTGGAGGCAGCACAAAGTGTAGGGATATCTATTCCTACACTTTGCCACCACGAGAAATTAGAACCTTATGGGGCTTGCCGGATTTGCACAGTAGAAATAGAAGCTCGCGGCAGGACAAATCTCGTTGCTGCCTGTCTTTACCCAGTAGAACAAAATTTGGTAGTAAGAACCAGGTCTGAGAAGGTAGATAAAACTCGCAAAGTGCTTCTGGAGCTGATGCTAGCTCATGCTCCAGATGCCGCAGAATTGCAGGATTTGGCTCAAGAGTATGGAGCAGACAAAGCCCGTTTTGAAAAAGAGTCCTCATTTTGTATTCTCTGTGGTCTATGCGTAAGATACTGTGCTGAGGTCAAGAAGAAGAACGCCATCGGGTTTGTCGACAGAGGAGTAAGACGAGAGGTAATTTTCATTCCAGAAATAGCCTCTAAGGAATGCTGGAACTGCAAAGAATGTTTTCCGCTTTGCCCTACAGAGGCACTACAGGCAACTTTCCTCTTGACTAAAGCTCTGATGTCTCCCTCGCCTCCTTTCGACCCCGAGTCAGAAGAATAGGCAATATCTGAACCCACACAGAGAGATGCCATGCTCGGGTAATCCTTGTAGAGCCCTCCTCAAGTCCAGCAGGAGTACCTTCATTACTTGTCATCAAGGAGGCTTTATACCGGGTTTCCCGAACGATTGGCTTTGCTGCTGGCTGGGTAGAAAAATTTCTCTGCCCTTGTTATAATTGCACTTTGCAAATAGCTATAGTTCTGGCGGCTCGCATAGCTGCCCACCTCGGCTGAGATTATAGTCTTCCGCTAACTATAAGGATTGAATTTGGCGAAGAAGTCTGTCCTGGTAATCGGTGGTGGTATCGCTGGTATCCAGTCTTCGCTTGACCTAGCCAATATGGGGTTTCAGGTATATCTTGTCGAAAAGACACCCAGCATTGGCGGTAGAATGTCCCAGCTGGATAAGACCTTCCCTACCAACGATTGTTCCATGTGCATCCTTGCCCCCAAGATGATTGAGGCGGGTCGGCACCCCAACATCAGGCTGCTGACCTATTCCGAGGTAAAGGAAGTGGCCGGGCCCCCCGGAAAATTCAGGGTTAAAATCAGGAAAAAGGCAAGGTTTGTAGATGAAGAGAAATGCACCGGTTGTGGTGTATGTGTAACTAAATGTCCTTGGAAAGTAGATAGCGAGTTTGACCTGGGCTTAAGTAAGAGAAAAGCTATCTATACTCCATTCGCTCAAGCGGTGCCAAACATTCCGGTTATCGATACAGAACATTGTGTCTATTTTCTTAAGGGCACCTGCCGAGCTTGCGAAAAATTCTGCGAGGCCGGGGCGATAAACTATGACCAGGAAGATGAAATAATTGAAGCGGAGGTTGACGCCATTATTCTCGCTTCCGGCTTTGACCTCTATGACCCCTCGGGGCTGGAGGAGTACGGATACGGCAAGATAAAGAACGTAATCACGGCCATGCAGTACGAGCGCATGATCAGCGCTTCAGGCCCTTCCGGGGGACAATTGCAGCGACCATCCGATGGGAAAACACCAAAGAGGCTGGCCTTTATTCAATGTGTCGGTTCACGAGATACCCATCATAAGCTGTATTGCTCCAGTGTTTGTTGTATGCATGCCACCAAAGAGGCTATTCTGGCCAACGAGCACTATCCTGATTTAAAGGCCTTCATCTTCTATACAGATATGAGAGCGGTAGGCAAAAGGTTCCAGGAATATATTGCCCGGGCTGAGCAGGAGTATAAGGTGACCTACATCAGAAGCCGCCCCAGTAAGATTACGGAAAACCCGGACAACGGGAACCCCATTGTCTGGTACGAGGAGACCACCGCCAGAACGAGAACCAGCATGGAGGTAGATATGGTCGTGCTCTGCCAGGCGTTGATTCCGTCCGGTAGCACAAAAGATATAAGCGATATGCTGCACCTAAGCCTGAATGATTACCAGTTTGTCGACATTCCGGATAGATTGTTTCACCCGGTAGACACGGAAATACCCGGGATCCTTGCCTGTGGCTTCTGCCAGGCACCACAGGATATCCCGGATTCGGTGGTCCAGGCATCGGCGGCCGCGGCCCGGGCGGCAGAATTCCTGAGCAGGGAGGACTAAATGGGGGCACCGCGTATTGGGGTTTTTATCTGCCATTGCGGCACTAATATCGGAGGGATTGTGGATGTCCCCCAGGTAGTAGAGTATGCTAAGAGCTTGCCCTATGTGGCATATGCCGCGGCTAACCTGTATACCTGCTCCGAGGAGGGTATCTCTTCCATAAAGCATGCCATTAAAGAATATGACCTCAATCGAGTGGTGGTGGCTTCATGTACCCCCAGAACCCACCAGCCGCTGTTCCGTAATGCCTGCGCAGATGCGGGACTGAATCCGTACCTGTTTGAATTTGTCAACATCAGAGAACATTGTTCCTGGATTCACATGCAGAACCGGCGGGAGGCCACTGAGAAGGCCAAGGAGCTGGTAAAGATGGGGGTAGCCAAGGCCCGGTGGCTGGATGCTCAGGAGGAATTTGAATCTGACGTTTACCCCGCAGCCATGGTCATTGGCGGTGGCGTTGCCGGAATGAGCGCCGCCCTCAATCTGGCTAACCAGGGTTTTGAGGTGCATCTGGTAGAGAAAGAGCCAGAACTGGGTGGGCGGTTGCTCAAACTCAACCGGATTTTCACTATCAATAAAGACCCCAGCGAACTGGTCGAGAGTATAGTTAAGGCAGTGGAGGGTCACTCCAAGATAAGGCTCCATATGCCGGCTGTGGTCAAGGCTGCCAGCGGATATATCGGTAATTTCGATATCAGCGTGGATGAAGGCGGGAAGGAAGTCAGCTTCAAGGCCGGGGTGATTATCGTGGCCACTGGCGCTCAGGTGCTCAAACCGGAGCTATATCGCTATGGTGAATTAGCTAATGTGCTTACTCAGCTTGACCTGGAGCAGCGGCTGAAGGATGGCGAGCTGGGAGAGTTCCAGAATGTGGTGATGATTAACTGTGTGGGGGCACGGATACCCGAACGGCCCTACTGTTCGAGGGTATGCTGTATGACTGCCATCAAGAACGCTGCCTTGATGAAGGAAATTAACCCGGAAGCCAAGGTCTACGTGCTGTATAGAGACCTGATGACCTATGGCGTGGAGTTTGAAGAGTACTATAGAGAAGTCAAGGAAGCCGGCGTCAGGTTTATCAGATATACCCCGAGTAACCTCCCACAGGTTATCGGGGCAGAAAGGGTTGAGTCGGTAAGGGTATATGATGAATTAATGGGTATGGAGCTGGAGCTTCCCTGTGACCTGCTGGTTCTGGCTACTCCTCTAATTCCCAATGATGATAATGAAGAGCTTTCCAGAATGCTGAAGGTGCCGATAAGCGATGGGGGCTTCTTTCTTGAGGCTCATGTCAAGTTGCGCCCCGTTGAATTTGCCATGGATGGTATCTATGTGGGTGGCTCCTGTCGGTGGCCGGCGGATATTCGGGAGAGTATCGCTCAGGGATATGCCGCCGCCTCAGAGGCAGTGATTCCTTTGAGGCAGGGCCTGGTCAAGGTTGAGGCAATAACAGCTACAGTCGACCCAAAAATCTGCAAGGGGTGTGGGACCTGTGCTCTGGTATGTCCCTTTGATGCTATCGAGCTGAAGGAATCTGAAATAAGAGGGCTTGAAGGTAAGATTGTCTCCGAGGTTAATACCGCCCTGTGTAAAGGCTGCGGGCTTTGTGCTGCGGCCTGCCCTAATGGGGCGGTACAGCAAAGAGGCTTTACCGATATACAGCTACTGAGCATGGTTAATGCCCTGAGCGGAAAGAGATAAAGTTGCAAGATACTAAAGAAGTCCAAACCGAATTTAAACCGAAAATCCTCGCCTTCTGCTGTAACTGGTGTGCCTATGCCGGTGCCGACCTGGCTGGCGTCTCCCGTTTCCAGATGCCAACTGACGTGCGGGTGATAAGGGTGATGTGCTCCGGTCGGGTGCCGCCGGAACTGATAATCAGAGCTCTGGCCAATGGTCTTGACGGAGTAATGATACTCGGCTGTCATCCCGGAGAGTGTCATTATTCAGAGGGCAATTACTTGACCCGAAGGCGGGCACATGTCCTCAAGAGATTGCTGAGCTACATCGGCATCGAGCCGGAAAGGTTCCAGCTGAGGTGGGTATCGGCCGCCGAGGGCGCCAAATTCTCGGCTGTGGTCAAGGAGACGACAGATAAAATAACGGCGCTGGGTCCCAACAGGTGGGTAGACAAGAGATGAAGGCAACCTCAGAAGAAGTACAGACTAGAGTTAAGAAACTGTTTGAAGATGGCAGCATCGGCTATTTTATCGGCTACGAAACAGGCTCTGATAGCCTGCATGTAACGCCCTGCTTTCTGAAAAGCGGGCAGGTGGCTTCCCGCTTGGTCTGGAACCCTCTCTGTGCCAATAACCTCTCCAAATACTTGCTGGATTTCAAAAACGTTGAGGGGAAGGTAGGTATCATGGTCAAGGGGTGCGACTCCCGGTCAGTAGTGGAGTTGCTCAAAGAGAACCAGATCGACCGGGATAAGGTTTTCATCGTGGGTGTCCCCTGTAGCGGTATTGTGGACAGGGAAAAGCTGTTGGAAGTGCTGGGTATCTCGCCGGGTGAGGTGGTCGCAGTGGAGGATGACGGCGACGCCTTCTTGGTTACTATCAAGGAGGGCACGCAGCGAGTGGATAAGGAGCAGGTACTACGGGGTGAGTGCCTAGTCTGTAAATATCCCACTCCACTAGTCTACGATGTCCTGCTCGGGGAAGCCGTCTCCAGCCTACCATGGGTAGGTGACGATTACAGTCTGATTAAGGAGCAGGAGGCGCTCTCTTCAGAAGAGAAGGCGCTCCACTGGAACAGGGAGTTAAGCCAATGTATCCGCTGCTATGCCTGCCGCAATATCTGCCCGGTCTGTACCTGCCCGGAATGTATCTTTGATAAAAAGGCGCCGCGCTGGATTAGCAAAGCGAACGATGTCTCGGAGAATCTGGTTTATCACCTGGTCCGTGCCTTTCACGTTGCCGGGAGATGTGTTGACTGCGGTGAGTGCGAGCGGGCATGCCCGATGAATATTCCACTGAGGAGCCTGAACAAGAAGGTGGAAAAGGACTTACTGGAGCTATTTGACTATACCGCCGGGATTGACGTTGAGCAGCAGCCACCACTGACAACGTATCAGGTCGGTGACCTTGATGAGTTTCTCTAGGGGTTGATATGGTAAGTCAGACGAAGAGTAGAATAATCGAAAAGAACAGGCTGACCGAACTGCTGGACAAACTAGCGCAGGACTACCATTTGATTGCGCCAGTGCGGGACAATAACGTTTCCTTCCGGCGGGTGGAATCGGGCAGCGAGGTCACGCTGGACTACATCAATACGGTGCTGTCTCCCAAGAACGCTTTCTTCCCGCAAACGGAGACCCTCTTCCGGTTTTCCAGGGATGATAGCCGGGGGTTCAGGACAGAGCCAGGTGCCGAAGCGGACCGTGAGCAAGTAATCTTCGGCATCCGTCCCTGTGATGCACGCAGTCTGCGCCTCATGGATATGGTTTTTAACGGACAGTACAAGGATAGTTATTACCTGAACAGGAGGGAGAAGACGACCCTCATCGGTCTTGCCTGTTTCGACCCCGCCGAGACCTGTTTCTGCCCGACCTTTGGCATAGACCCCGCTTCGGGGGAGGATGTCGATATACTGTTCAGCGACATCGGCGACCGCTATCTGGTGGAGGCATCCACGGAGAAAGGGGCAGCCCTGCTTGACCGGTTTGCCGAATTCTTTGCCGAGCTTCGGGGGGATGAGGAACAGCTCAGAGAAGCCAGGAAAGCCGGGCTTGCCGGAATGAAGAAACTGGACGTCAACGCTATCGCCGATAAAATGGCACCGCTCTATGAAGGCGATTACTGGGATAGCATCGGCATGAAGTGCCTGGGATGTGGCATCTGCACCTACCTGTGTCCGACATGTCACTGTTTTGACATCGCTGATGTCAGCCTGGATGAGGGCGGAGAGAGGTTCCGCTGCTGGGACAGCTGCATGTTCCCCGAATTCACCCTGATGGCCAGCGGGGAGAACCCCAGACCGAACCGGAAGGCGAGGGTACAACAGCGTTTCTTCCATAAATTCAAGTACTTCCATGATCGGAATGGTGAGTTGGCCTGTGTCGGTTGTGGCCGGTGCCTCAGGTACTGCCCGGTCAACATAGATATTACCCAAATAATAGAAGATGTAACCAGTGGGAAAGCCGGAAATGAGTGAGAATATATATCTGCCGCGTATGGCAACCATCCAGAGCATGAGGCCGGAGACGATAGATGTCACCACCTTTAGGGTGACTATTGATGGTTCGGATGGGACCGGGAAATTCGAATATAAGTCCGGCCAGTTCGCCGAGGTATCGGTGCTCGGCGTGGGAGAGGCACCGATATCAATTAGTTCTTCGCCGACCCGCCCGGAGACCATCGAGTTCAGCATCAGAAGGGTTGGGGAGTTGACCAACGCTCTCCACGAGCTTGAGCCCATGGATAAAATAGGTATTCGCGGCCCCTTCGGGAATTTCTTCCCCCTTGAAAAGATGGAGGGGCAGAACCTGCTCATCATCGGTGGCGGCATTGGGCTGGCACCGTTGCGCTCGGTCATCCTCAACGTCTTCGATAATCGGGCAAAGTACGGCAAGATTGATATCATCTACGGCGCCAGGAGCCCGCAGGATCTCGTTTTCACCAGCGAATATAAAGAATGGCAGGCGGTGGACAATACCAGACTGCATCTCACCGTTGACCGTGGCGATGAGGAGTGGAAAGGGAATGTGGGACTGGTGCCGACATTCCTGAGGGAAATCAATCCTTCCCCGGAGAAAACTACCAGCATTACTTGCGGACCGCCAATAATGATTAAATTTGTTATTGAGGCCCTGAACGAACTGGAATTCTCCGGCGAGCACATAATCACCACTCTGGAGAGAAGGATGAAGTGCGGTGTCGGTAAGTGTGGACGCTGTAACATCGGCAGTAAGTACGTCTGCCTGGATGGTCCGGTTTTTACCCTTAAACAGCTAGAGGAGATGCCCAGCGACTGATGAAACAAGAAGGAAAAGTTATTGCCGAGGGAGACCCGCTGGCCAAAATCATCGACGAAAGGAAACTATCCCTCTGTGTTGAGTGTGGAAAGTGCGTCGCCAGTTGCCCCATGGCCGAGTTCTATGACAGGTTCTCCTTCTTGTTCTCTGCCCGGGGCATTATCAAAAAGGCGCTGCTGGGGCTGGACATCTTAAAGGACTCGAATATCTGGTTTTGCCTGGAATGTGATGTTTGTGCCCAGCTGTGTCCGGCCGGTGTCAAGTATGCAGAATTTGTCGAAGATATCAGGCAACTCGCCATCAACGAAGGTATCACCGAGAATTCCGCGGTTTGCCCGCGCTGCGGGCGCTACTATCTACCATTACCGACCGTGGAGCGCCTGAAGGAAGTACTGGCCGGGAGCGGCCTCGCTGGCGAGTTTATCGAACTCTGTCCGCAGTGCCGCCGGGACGATGCGGCCGGAAAACTGGCGTTCCCCACGGGTCTGGCGAAGTCTGGGGTGACCCGGCATCACCCCAGATAAGAGCCTCTCGAACGGAACTGTTGTTGCCTAACAATATACTACGGGCTTCTGAATCCAGTTTATCCAAGTTCTGTAGTAGCATTCCTTCCCTGGGGTAACGTTCTCTGCGGCGGCAATGCTTTGGTGCTCTCCTAACGGTGAAAAAATCATGGAACATTAACATGACCCATGCGAATATTGACACGCTTTCGAAGACAAGGTATTATATTCACCTTGATGTACACTCTGAGGGTGCTTGCCTGTCAGAGGAAATCCCGGAGAAATGTCCGCTCCTTGACATGCTACTAATTTCTTATTGCAGCAAATATTAAAAAGGAGGAAACAAAATGAAGGTCAACAAGGTCTGTATTGTGGGCGCTGGCGTCATGGGTAGTCAGCTTGCTCAGCTCCTGGCTAATAACGGCTATGAAGTATCAATGACGGATATTGAAGACAGGTTTGTCCAAAATGGCATGAACACCATTAAAGGCAATTTAAAGAAGTATTTTGTCGACAAGGGCAAAATGACCCAGGAAGAAGCCGACAAAGTGATTGGTCGTATTAAGGGTACTGCTGACCTTAAACGAGCGGTAGAAGGAGCTCAGTTGGTGATTGAAAGTATTACCGAGGATATGGAGCTCAAACAGCAGACGTTTAAGCAGCTGGATGAGGCGTGTGCTCCGGAAACAATACTCGCTTCTAATACCTCAGCACTTAGTATTACTGCCATAGGTTCGCCAACCCGGCGACAGGACAAGGTGATAGGGATGCACTTTTTCAACCCGGTAGCGGTAATGAAATTGATTGAGATAATTCGTGGAATCAAGACTTCGGACGAGACCTGCCAGGTCATTAAAGACATGGCAGCCAATCTTGGCAAGGAGACGATTATTGTCAATAAGGATGTCCCAGGTTTCGTTGTGTCCAGATTGTTTCTCGTGTTTTGTAATGAGGCGGTTAAGTTGCTTGAAGAAGGCGTAGCCAGTGTTGAGGACATTGATAAGGGGTGCCAGTTAGGACTGGGGCATGCTATGGGTCCATTTAAGTCACAGGACATAGTCAATGGGATACCGGTCGGATTGCACTGCCTGGATTATATGCGAGCTGAGCTCGGAGAGTGTTATAGGCCTTCTCCATTGTTGAGAAGGAAGGTTGAGGCTGGTGAATTAGGTGTGAAGACGGGTAAGGGATTCTATGACTACAGCCAGCAACAGTGACAACTCTGGGATTGTTCTCAGCAATTAAAAGTAAATAGCCTTTGATATAGGAGGTCAAGAATGGCTGGAAGGAACGCTTGTATAGTTGGAGGCGACATGTGCAAATGGGGTGTTAGGGAGGCAAGTTATATAGATATGGTTCAGGAAGCAGCCAAGGAATGTCTGGGTGATATACCTGGACTTAAGCCAACGAGTATTGACGGTTTGCTTTTTGCCTCCACTTTTGTTGGAAGGCGTTCTGCTCAAGCCAATACAGCTCCTGTCGTGGCTGAGAGACTGGGGTTAAAACCGACTTCTATCTGCGCTAGGGTGGATGTCCTTTGTGCAGGTGGAAGCACAGGAATTCTCTTGGCAAAGGGACTCGTAGAGAGCGCAATGTCTGACGTAGTGATGGTGGTAGGCTGTGAAAAACTTTACACTCCTGAGAGATGGCAGGTGCAATACGATGAGATTGCTGCTATAGACCACGACTGGGATGGGCCGCAAGGTATCGGGCCTCCGCCACTGTGGTTTGCGATGATTGCCAAGGAACACATGAAACATTACGGGACAAAAAGGGAGCACTTGGGGATAGTTCCCGTAATAAATTATGATTACGGTTATGCTAATCCCAAAGGTCACTTTCAAAGGAAGCTGACGATGGAAGATGTCCTCAATGCAACTGAGATAGCCGCTCCTCTTGGATTATATGATTGTTGTCCATTGACGGATGGCTCTGCGGCAGCAATTGTTGCTTCTGAGGAGAAGGCAAGGGAGCTCAGCGATAGGCCACTCGTTTATATCCTTGGAGGAGCTCAAGTGTCAGTGCACAGCATAAGTGCTAACTGGCCCGGAGAGCATTTAGGAGATTGGCCCCATTTGAGGCTGGCTGCTAAAAAAGCCTATGCGAATGCAAAAATTAGCCCTGATAAGGTCGATGTTGCTCAGGTACATGATTGCTTTAGCATTTCCGAGATTATCGAGATAGAAGAGCTAGGATTCTGCAAAAAGGGAGAAGGTGGACCTTTTGTGGACTCAGGGCAGACAAAGCTCGGGGGCGCCATCCCCACTAATACTGATGGTGGTCTTCTTTCCTGCGGGCATCCCTTTGGGGCAACCGGGATTCGTCAGGCTATAGAGATATTAAGGCAACTTCAGGGAAGAGCCGTACACCAGGTCAATAAAGCAGCGATTGGTCTTACACACAACTTGAGCGGCTCCAATGTGGAGCACACGATTGTTATCTACGGCAGAGAGCCCAGAAAATAAAGGAGGCAAAGGATGGCAGCAACAGGAATTCCTTTCTTGGAAGGAAGATATTCTCCTACACTGGATATGTGGCCAATCGAGGCTAAGGAGTTTAACCGGATATACAAATTCTACGAAAACCTTCGGGAAGGCAAGTTTACAACAACGAAATGTAAGAAGTGTGGGCGGGTGGCATATCCGCCTCGCGTGATATGTCCTGAGTGCTACTCTGATGAACTTGAGTGGATTGAGTTGCCAAGGAAAGGCAAGGTGGCAGTTGCCGTAGAGAAATGGGGAGGGGTCCCCATATGCTACGAGCCACCTTTAATTGATGCCTGGATTGACCTCGGTGAAGATAGTCCGGTCAGGCACATACTCAGTCGGATGGTAAACTGCCCCCCAGAAACTCTCAAAGAAGGTGATGAAGTTCAGCTTGTAGTATTTGATGTTCCAGCCCACCCGATAGAACTTAAAAAAGAAACAAAAATGGCAGAGAGGGTATTTTTTGCCTTTGAGCCTGTTAAGAAATAGGCTAAGTACTGGATAGAGGGTGCCCCTGCCTCACCCTCCAGAAATTATAACTATTATATGAAGCTCATCTCCGTCCTTAACTGGCTTAGCCAGTTCCTCTGGGTAGGAGCTTTCCATGTTAACATAGATTTCAACGAGTCTATTTAGCTTACTATCCTTTTCAAACAGCCATTGCCTAAGCTCAGGAAACCGGGCAACTAATTGCTCAAGACACTGACCAACAGTGCTCCCGTTCACTTCAACCACGTCCTGGTCATTAGTATGCTGAGATAAGAAGGGATGGATGTTTATCTTAATGCTCACAGCTTCCCTTACCTTTCAAATCGCCACGACGTTCACAGCTTAGGTCTTGCTTTAGCCCAAACTCATTATCTCCGGTTCATTTCTGGTAAGTATATCTACTAATCACCCTCGCCCCTTGGTACCAATGCTCTAGTTTCGACGACTGGAAGGCTCCCTTGAGCGACCTTGCTTGCCAACAGAAGAGCGAGTCTTGCCATTGACGTAATACTTACGCAGGTGGTGTTTCTTTTGCGTGGGGTCTGTGCTATACAGAGGCTATGGCTGCGGCAACCTTCCGCAGTGTCCCTGAGAATTTGTCTGCCATTGCTACCTGCTTCTCAATGCTCTGCTCACTGGCATCCGCATATTGTATGGCATTTACGTCACAGAACTTGACACAGAGGGGGTCGCCATCACAGAAGTCACACTTTATTACCTTTTGAGCTAGGGGATCAAATGCCATACCACCAAAGGGGCAGATAGCAACACACATCCGGCAGCCAATACATATATCGTAATCAACCATTACTCTATTTAGGTTCTCGTCGCGAGAAATAGCCTTTACCGGGCATATTGCCTGGCAGGGAGCTGATTCACATTGTTGACAGGCCATGGGGACATATCGTCCCTCTTGCTCCCACTTGATTATTTTTATCCGACTTCGGGCAGGATTGACTACACCCTCGTGTTTTACAGCACAAACCTGCTCACATATTCGGCAGCCAGTACACTTCTCATAATCTATCACTAGAACCTTTGCCATTAAATAGTCCTCCTTAGAGCATGTTGCAGATGCTAGAGCATATAAGATGGCTCTTTATCTATACCCAGTTTCTTCAGGGTCTCCGGGCGGGGAACTCCATTCTCATCCCAGCCATGGTGCTCGTAGTATTCGTCTATCATCTTGGTCATCTTTTTTCGGTCTATCGTCTTGCCACAAGCGGCAGGTACACCTCGTGTAGTTGGCTCGTCATAGTATCGGTCAACCAACCAGTCATCCTTTCGGGTTAGCCCTTCCCTGATGTTGAACAGCCTTTCTATGGTATAACACCTGTCAGCAACGTTCCAGATATCAAGTGGTGATAACTCTAACCCCGTGTTGTAGTAGAGCAGTTTAGACCACTCCTCAAAGTTGGGAAAGTTCGGACCGAGGAATATCGTGTGGTACTTACATATACCCAGGCAATCCACTGCCTCGTAGCACGTCTCTTGCCATCTTACCATCCAAGGTTTCCCGTCATAGTCTTTCCAATGTGAGGTTAGCGGACCATCATAGGGAACTGGCTGACTATATATCCTTCTCAGCACTGGTTCTGGCAACCCGTAAAGGTCAATTGCTGGTCGGCCCCTGAGGTGGTCAGAGCCCCTGGAGGCAACAGCGACATTAAGAGCCAGGGCTGGTGTTGCTCTCTCATCTGAGTGAAGGTTGCTCATACCTTTTACCTGCACCAGATATTTGTATGAGTTCTTGCCTATCTTTTTAGCTGCTCTCAATGGTCCTTCAGCCAGGATATCACCCAGTCCTTCTCTTCGGGCAATACGGTGTATCATCTCATTAAGTGCTTCAGCATTACCGAACCTTAGTTCCAGGCCTCCGGTATCCTTATCAGTAAGGATTCCCGCTTCATACAGTTCCATTGCCCAGGCAATCATGCTTCCTGCCTCCAGGCAGTCTATACCATACGCATTTAACAGGTGACTACCTGATAACAGGGCAACCAGATCGGCACACCCTGTCTCTGCGGTTAAGGCACCCTGCACTGTATACTCAGGCCCCTCATCATAAACACCAGCATATTCACCTGATGGAATAATATATTTGGCTCGGCAGTGAACCTGACAGCCAAAACAACTGGCATAGCCGGTCACATGTTCATCAATCGCTTCAGGCTCAATAGCATCACAGTTCTCAAATTGATTAGTCTGGAAGTTTCTAGTCCTGATTCCGCCCCAGGAATTAGTTGCTCCCCAGATAAATGGCGTGCCTAATCTGCCCTGTGTCTTAGATACCTTGGCAGAGACTACCATGTCAATTATATGCTTATTATATTCCAGAGCCTCAACGGGGTGGGCTATTTTTATATCCATAGTACCTTTCACTGCTATTGCCTTGAGATTCTTGGAGCCGAGGAGTGCACCCATCCCTGTCCTGCCGCCGGCATTTTTAAGTCCAGTCATAACATTGGCAAACCTCACCAGATTTTCACCGGCTATGCCAATGGTTAATATCTTTATATCTCTATCGCCCAGTTCCTCCCGAATAATCTCTTGAGTCTCATGAGTATCTTTCCCCCAGATGTTTGAGGCATCCCTTATTTCGATTTCACCATTGTGAATCCACAGGTAGACGGGCTTCTTTGCCTTTCCTTTTATTACCAGATGGTCAAAACCAGCAAGTCTCATCTCTGGAGCAAAGAAACCGCCCATATTAGAGCTGCCAACGAAGCCGGTAAGCGGCGACTTGCCACCAACATGGGTTCTGGCAGAGGCAGAGGCTAGAGTATTGACCAGAATCCCGGCGCTAACAAAGGCCACATTATCCGGTCCTAGGGGATCAACCCCGGGTTTTATATGGTTGTACATCAAATACATATCCAGCCCTCTACCACCGAGAAACTTCTTTCGCACCTCGATGGGAATAGGCTTCGTCTCAATTTCACCTGTAGTTAGATTAATATAAGCTATCTTTCTATTTAGAGCCATGTCTACTTGCTCCTCTTTCTCGTTTCAGTTTTAGCTGTGGCTTCTATGGTCAGTCGCCTGTTTACATCCCAAACCGGTCCCCTTATCCTGGGAAAGTCTGGCCATAGCCAGGTGATGCGCCACTCAAAGCCGCAATGAGGACACTTATATTGTTTTGAACCCTTTGGTGGTGTAATCCTGTTCATGCAGTTCATACACCTGACCTGTCCTGTCGATCGACCTCTGGCTGTGATTTCGGCTGTTGTTTCTCTATCCAACATAACCTCCTCTTCACTCGAATTCTTTCCGATATGTCATATCACATTATCCTAAAGCCTGTCAAGGCAGTGTACTCGTTCAGGTGATTAGTGACACTTCTTTTTTTTCGTCATTGCGAGGAGCGATAGCGACGAAGCAATCTCTAAGCGAGATTCCTCAGTCCAACTATAGCAGGCTCCAGGTTCGCAATGAGATTGCCACGCCTTCGGCTCGCAATGACACGGAAGGTTATTACCCGATGTTACAAACATTCAAAGTGTCACCCATCTATCTGAACTAGATCAGCAGGCCCTGGCATGTGCGCCAGGAACCTCCGATAAGGCCCAGGCAGTCCACCTGTATCTCAAGGGGTCCACTCCCATGATATCGCCACTCGCCTGGGACATGACCTCTCCTCTGTGGAGCGCTACCAGGATGATTTTCGTGTGGTGATGATGGGGTTGGACGATGGCTACTCTACAGTCTGTATCGCCCGGCTTCGGGAGCGCCAAGCTTCCCTGCTCAAAAAGCCTTCTGGAGGGGGAAGAGACTGAGCCGACACCGGGCAGCGCAACATTATCCTCGAGTTACGGACGAGAGAGGAAATGCATGGGAAAAACAAGCTTCCCTGCCTCAGTCTGGAACTTCAGGTCACTATTATAAGGGCATCAATCCGCAAGATGCTAGTAGCTTAGAATCTACTACGCCGTCTACCTCCTCCGCCAAACCCGCCGCCGCCACCGCCACCATAGGACCCACCACCTCTTCCACCTTCGGTGCGAGGGCGTGCCTCACTAACACTGAGCGTCCGCTCCCCCAATGATGTTCCATTAAGCCCGTTGATTGCAGCCTGGGCCTCAGATTTCGTTGCCATCTCAACAAACCCAAAACCTCTAGATTCGCCGCTGTACCTATCCTTAATGATGTTTACCGATGTGACTTGCCCATGAGCCTCAAATGCCTGGCGCAATTCATCCTCGGTAAGCTCGCGAGATAAATTACCTACATATATGTTCACAATATTAACCTCCTTTTAATTTTTATAGCCTTACCCTTCGTGCAGCCAAACTTTTTAAAACACACTGAATGCCTCTGCTTCTAAACCTTCGGGGGCTGGGTTTGGTTCCAGCCCCCTTTGAATCCAGCTACATTAAATTATTGCTGACTGTCCGATTTCATCTTGCTGTAGCACTCACTACAATATACTGGCCTGCCCTCTCGAGGCTCAAAGGGCACTTCGCAGTCCTTGCCGCACTCATTACATACTGCGGGATGCATTTGGCGGCTAGATCTGTAACCGCCGGAGCTATTGTACTGGGCTCTCTTTGCTTCACGGCAAGCTGGGCAACGCTTGGGCTCATTAGTATATCCCCTACTAGCATGGAACTCTTGCTCCTCAGCAGTAAAGGTGAATGTAGCACCACAGTCAGAACATTCTAGCGTTTTGTCTGTAAATCCCATTGGATGACCTCCTTTCTTATAATACTTGGCTCGAGTTTCGGTCATCCAACGTTCGCAAATGGGCCCGGAAGAGCTTTCACAGAGACGTGATAACCTACGCTTATAACCACTAATTTAAGTATAATAAAGCGCTGGGAAAATTGCAACTATTGGAAGTCGCTGCCTGGGCATTTTTATCTTGAAGCACCACTAATTATATAAAATTATAGACTGGCAGCGAGAAGTAGCATGGAGTAGTGAGGGACATGCATAAAGGAAAACTAAAGTTGAAATTCCTGGGATGTCTGGTAGGGACGGCAAGCGGCGATGCTCTGGGCGCCAGGCGGGAAGGAAGGGGGATGTCCAGAAGCGAGGACATCGTTTCCCTTGCTGAGAAGCTGGAGCAGCTAATTTACACCGATGATACTCACATGACCATCGGCATTGCCGAGTCCCTGATAGAGAGCAAGGGCTTCAATGGAGAACACATGGCACAAACCTTTATAAAGAATTATGAGGCTGAGCCGTGGCGTGGCTATGGGCCAGGACCTCCCAGAATTTTTGGGATGATAAAGAGCGGCGAGGCATGGTATAGCGCCGCAAATAGACTTTACCGGGGCGGCTCTTTTGGGAATGGCTCAGCCATGAGAGTAGCGCCAGTAGGACTTCTATATTCCCGTAACCTGGAGAAACTAAGGGAAATCGCTTACCAGTCAAGCTCCATCACTCATTCTCACGAATTGGGCAAGGAGGGAGCAGCACTCCAGGCTTGCGCTGTAGCCCTGGCTCTCAATACGCCTTCAGATGAAGATATTGACAGGGAGGCTTTTCTCTTCAAGCTCCAGAATTTCATCCAAAACCAGTTATACAAGGAAAAAGTAGCCCAAATAAGGGAGTTGCTTGGCGGGCAAGATGAGGCGAAGGTGGTCGCCGTGCTGGGAAATGGTATAGAAGCACCAAGGTCAGTGCCTACGGCTATCTATTGCTTCCTAAGGCAGCCTCAATCCTATGAAGATGCCGTGATTTACGCTATAAGCCTGGGCGGCGATACTGATACCATAGCCGCCATGGCCGGGGCTATTTCCGGGGCACATCTCGGCATAGAAGCCATTCCGTCAGAGTGGCGGGCGAAGCTGGAAAACAGGGAATATATTGAGGCACTGGCGGAGAATTTGGCCACTTTGGCAAATAACGTGAATGTCGAGTGATCCAATAGTTTATTCGCCGCCAGGATCCGGTAAGTTTACCGTGGTTTCAGGTTTATCCTCTATGCTTTTCATTTCCTTACCGCAGCACATAAGTGTACCGCCACCAACCTCTATTACTTCCACCTTGTTGCCACAGATTTTGCACTGGTATACCTCTCCGTAATGTTCTACAGCCATGCTACACCCCCTATTCTTTACCGAAATTTCCCGTGCTTTACTAGCATTATTTCTGAATGCCAGATGCTCCGCTGCTTGACAGCCTGTTAGTTTTCACTGATAACAGCCGGGGCATTCCCGAAATATACCTTCGTGTGGGGCCAGGGTATTTCTATACCCTCGCTATCAAATGCGTCTTTCAGGCGAAGCCGTAGTTCACCCATAATAGCCCACTGCTTCGATGGCTTGGTATCTCCCAGGATTTTAATGTCTATTCCCGAATCGCCTAGCTTATCCACCCTTAAAGCCGAGGGTGTTGTGATAAAATCATCTTTCCACTGCGGGTCTTCCGCCATCTCCTGGCAAATTTTGTTGATAATATCAATAACATGTTTCAGGTTCTCACCATAGCCTACCGACACGTTAAGATTGACCCGGGAATATTTCTTGGTCATATTGGTGGACAATTCTACCTTGCCATTAGGGACTGAATGCACATTACCATCTAAGTCTCTAAGCACAGTGCGTCGCAAACTGATATCCTCGACAACACCAGCGACTCCCGCAATAGATACCACATCACCGATGCTATAATGGTCTTCCAGGAGAATAAAGAAGCCCGCAATGAAGTCCCTTATCAGGCTCTGGGCAGCGAAAGCGATAGCCAGACCTCCAACACCAATAAAG
>Ga0209986_10000498_pt1 | contig 37502 bp, 37 predicted proteins | sample BlataG_FD_183168 | JGI IMG/M metagenome (GOLD analysis project Ga0209986, IMG submission 183168) | Deep subsurface microbial communities from Black Sea to uncover new lineages of life (NeLLi) - Black_00105 metaG (SPAdes) (version 2) | ecosystem: Environmental > Aquatic > Marine > Oceanic >... | reverse complement strand
TCCAACGATTTTATAAGTAAAATCATCATAAGAATCCAAAAATCCAAAAATGCCCTCCGAGGAAAAATCCGATCCGCTTTTCTCAAAGTCCGAAGCCATGAAGATGAATTGCGATGTTCCAACCACAGTAAATGAAGCAGGCCCAAGAAATTCCGAAGGCGTTGTGCCCTCTGGATAGGTTAAAGTCATCGCAGAAGCAGGAACGTTATAGTTCGGTCTCCACCAGTCAGAACTGAATTCAGACCAAGAAAGTTGATAGATTGTGTCCGCACAGCTATGGATAATGAGATATTCTTGATACTCATAAGATTTCTGGATGAGATTGAAGCATTCTTCGGTTTCGATGTGCTGAACTACGAGTCTGGATTCTCGGATTCCAGCCGGTGCATCATCGTTACGCTGGTAGCCTTCCAAGATTGTCCAGAAATCAGGCATCGGAGCCTCTCCAAGAATAACTTCTAATGCCCATAAGAAGGATTCTCCAGTCGTTGAAAAGAATGCATGATGTCTGTCATCCATCACGGCTCCTTCAAGAATTCTGGATCATCGTAGGAAATTTCGAGACGCTCATCGAGAGAGGTGATCCTAAAGACTCCGCGATCCTCGCCTAAGAAAATCTCCGCAATGAGAAAAGGACGGTTCTCGTCAAGGCGCATTTCTTCAAGAAAATCTGCTGAGTAGTCTTTTGCCATTTTTTCATACCGTGATGAAATCAAGAGTCTGATTCGTAATCAGATAGAGGAGCCAATCTCTGGATAATGAATCATTTAAGAATCTTACTTCCAACATTTCATAATATGTAACTCGAAACCAGAATCCAGATTGCTCAGTTCCGAAAGTTATTGTTTTTGTAGCTTCATCATAAGTCCAATCTGTATATAAATGTCCCTCTTTACGAACTGTGATATTACTCGGGCTCGGTTTAGTCGCCCCAGAGAGAACGAGAGTCCATTGCTCCCAGACTACTTCATCGTGATATTGAGGAGGAGGAACGGCCAAATAAAAAGATTCGTAACTGCCTTTCCTCGCCGAGTAATAACTCCAGATCGTTGTTATGTCACTATCGATCATCTGAGGATAGACAAAAGAATAGATCGTCTTGCCCGCTGCCCACCGAGATCGCCTCTGCTCTCTGCCGCTATCGAATGTCGAACGGTCAGTTCTGTATTGAATTTGCTCAGAATAGTCGTCGGGAAGCAACTCAAAATATTCGCTCGAAGGCATTGTCTCACAACTCCTTAGCTATTCGTTTTTTACTTGACTTTTCAATCCAAGTCTTTCTTGTTGTACATTGGGCCCCTTAAATTTTCTCGAAAGAGTAAGAGAAATTCTTTATGGCATGCTCGCCAAGATGTTGTTCAAATCCTTGATTTTCTCTACTTTGACGCGACAATCTACCTTGATCGAAAATATAAAAAAAAGCGATGCAGATTTTAGATCGGTATCCCCTCCAATATTCTCTCTTTACTTCGCTCCCCGAATAACTTCGTATGCACTGCCCTTTTCCAGCACATCGGCTGTTATCAAATTGATCAAAACGTCTTTATTACGCATCATACTGTCTGGCATCAAATTGGGATCGAACAGATTCACCACACTTAATTGAATTGGAGCACCTGGAGCAGCGGCGGGCTCGGCAACCCCTATTCCGATAGCTTTTCCCGCCCTACTTGGGACTTTGACTGTTGGCTCTTCGGGAAATGTAATCTTGGGCATCTTAGCCTTACCGACATGCCTGCTTCCTTCTTCTATATCGAATTCTGTTCCTTCGGGTGTCACCATTTCCATTATCTGCCCAACTAATTCTTCGGGCTTAAATCCTTTTCCCTTCTTCACCTTCCCAGTCAGAAGCTCAATAAAAGAATCCACAATATCTTCGGCCATGAAATCGACAAAGCGTTGTCTCAGCCTATCGAGGAAACTCTGCCATAGTTCACCGAGATAATCCATACCCATCTTATGACCTGCTAATAGATCATCAAAGAGCGTTGAAACTGTACCCGTAGTAATTCCCGCAATATCTTTCCAGATTTCTATACTTCTCTCTTTGTAAGTTCCAAGATTTTCTTCAAAAGCTGCCAGACCCGCTTTCATCGTATTCATACTTGAATCCCAATGCGCCTTTCCGATTGCCTGCGCTGAGACAGCTTGTTTGAGAACTGCTATCTCTTCTTCATCTAAAAATTTAAGCAACTCAGATTCATGTTCCTCAATGAATTTCCGAAGATCGTCTAATTCCCCATTTTCTATCAATGCGATTTTACTTCTAAGGTCTTCTCGAATTTGAATAGTATTTTCGCTCATTTCCTTCTGCAAACTTTCAGCAGTGGATAGTTCCTCTCTCAATATTTCGAGTACCCTATCTCTGATTGCGATGTTTGATTCAAGAGTTCTCCTCTCCTCTTCTGTTAGAAATTCAGATAAGAAAATTTTATGCTCCTCAAGATAACTTTTGAAATCTCCGAGTCCCATCTCCTCTATTTTTGCAATTTCATTTCGAGTCCATTCCCGAATTGTAATCGCTATATTGCTTTCTTCTCCATGAATTTTTTCTGCTTCAGACAGGCGATTCTGCCATGCTTTAATCAATATCTCATTGATCGAGGTTGCCGATTGAAATGTCTCGATCTGCTCTCTTTGGAAATAACGAAGTAGAATAGATTCCCGGTCAGCAATTACTTCTCTAAGATCTTCAGTTCTATCATTTTCTACCGCAGTGATATTTTCTTTGAGCAGTTCTTGATGTGCAATGGTCATACTAAATCTTTTTCTGAAAGATTTATCGAAATCGGATAATTGATCCTCCATCGCCCCAGCCAGCGTTTGTCGAGTCTCAGTTGCTGCTTCCAGAGTCCTCAATCCTTCTTCCGCTAAATGAGAATACCAAATACTTTGATGTCCAGCTACAAATGCTTGCAGATCTTCGTTTCGAGCATCGTAAACATTCTTCATCTGTCCTCGAATCTTCTCACCTTCTGTGGCTGTCTTCTCAGTTTCCTCAGCATAGATTCTTTCTGCTTCGGATTCTCGTACTTCCAGAATCTTTATCAGTCCATCTTTGATCGTTGTTGCCGATTTAAGAGTTATTTTCTCTTGTTCAGTTAATTCTCCAGATAAGAATACTTTTTCGCTTTCAGCAATTTCCCGAAGATCTCTATTTTTCATTTTTTCTATCGATATAATATCTTCTCTGAGCTTCTCCTGATGCTGAATTATTTCTATACCAGCAGTATCATAAGCCTTCGCAATTTCAAATTGTCGTTTCCTCAGAGTCTCAATCCAATCCACATAGAAAGAATCAAACTGAGTTAATTCCCTCTCCCACTCTGTCTTTTGGCCTTCGAAGCGTTGGTCCTGAAATTCTGCATCCTGCTGTGCCCATTTCTGCTGCCAGTATCTTTCGGATTTAATTCTAAGACCAGCATATTCATTTTGCATTTTCAAAAGATTATCTTCAAGAGCTTTTCGATCAATTTCTAATGTCTCGCTCTCTTTAGATTTCAAACTCTTGATATATTCAATTTCAGCTTCAGTTTCTGCAACTCTCTTATCGAAAACTTTCCGTGCTGCCGCCATATTGAATTCTCTGGTTCGCTCAGTTTCTTTTCTGATCCATGCTTCATTAGCAGAAATCACCTTTTGAATTTCTTTTGCCGCTTTCTCAGTTATATCTTTAATATCATCCTGTTCCTCCCTTCTTATATCCGCATTCGCTTTTGCATGTCGTTTTTCTTCTCCTTCAACCTTACGATTATGTACCCGTTGCTTACTTCTCGAAACCCGCCTTGCAACTTCTGTTGCAGTGGTTGTTTTATCTTCAATTTCCTTTAGCCCTGCAGAAAGCTCTTCAGAACATTGGATAGTTTCTATTCGATTATTTTCGCGAGCTTGAGCCGTTTCTGTCATTGCAGACATACTTCTCTTCAGAGTTTCATAGTTTCTTTTTTCTTCTTCTTTTTCAAGTTCATTCCCTAAGCGTTGGGTTACAAAAAGTATCTTTTTACCATTCACTTCCACTCTTTTTACTTCTTCTATCAAACCTCTTTCTCGAATTGCAACAAGTGCTTCAGCCCCTTCTTTTAAATCCATTTCGAGTTCAGTCCAACCTTCTCTCTCTGCAATCGTCCTCATTTTCGAAAAGGCTTCCATTTCTAAGATTTGCTTATTGTGAAATTGAGCCCGAATATCAGCAATTTCCTCGTAAGCTTTCCGATCAACCTTCGCTTCATCCGCAGCCCTTTCTAAAATTACTTTCTGTCGCTGCAGAGTCGCTTCTGCCTCAGCTTCACGAGCTTCTTTGGCTCGTTCTCGAATCTTCGTAATCTCTTTATCGAAACTCATCATCCGAGCTTTTTCTAATCGGTCACTTCGCTTCTCAGCTTCTTCTAATGCTTCCCTTTCGTATTTTCGGAGAAGTGCATTTCTCGCTATCGCATACCACTCTTCAACTCTGAGAAGCGCTTCTTTACCTCCTTTTGTTTTTTCGATCTCCTCCTTATACTGTTTATCTAATGCCCATAACTCGTAAGTCATGGCATCTAGTTGAATTTTTTGCATGGCAGCATAAAGTCGAGGCCATTCTTCCTCCATCCACTTACTGAACGCTTGCATCGATTCAAATCGCTTTCGCAAACCTAAGTCTGTAGCAAGCTGCAATTTCTGTTGACCATCGAGTTGTACTCCTAACTGATCCTCCCACCATTTGATACTCGCAGCTAACATTGCCTCTTCAGCTTCAGCTCGGGTCTTTAACTCTAACTTTATATAATTTTCATAAACTGCTCTGCGGTCTTTTTCGAATTCTCGATATGCTACCTGATATTGACGAGCCCACCCACGCTGAAAAAGCTGTGCAGGTCGCAGAATATCTGAGATGAATCCTGCAAGTCTCTGCCAGCGAGTCTTCTCTGTCATTTCAAGCTCCAATCCATATTTGATCGAATTCTGCACAAAAGTTTTGTTCATCAATTCGTGGGCTAAAGTGATATAACCAAAAATCAATTGCATCGAAGCGTAAATTGTCATGAAACGGCCAATAAAGCTTTCCGATATTTTTCCCATTCCTGTCCAAATTACTCTGCCCAGATCCTTGAATCCAGTACCGATTACTCCAAGTGTTGAACGGATCGCACCAGCTACTACAATTTGCCCTGCTTTGGCACTTGTTTTCCACGAAGCAAGAATACTCGAAGCCATTGCCTGCATCCTCAAACCAAATAATCCAACGGTAGTCGTAGCTGTTCCAAGAGAAGAAGTAATCATCCCGATATGATTTCTCCAGGCTAACAATCCAGCGATTATTGTAATATTGAACGCTCTGAAGTCTCCCACAAACATTCTGAGAAGACGCCCCAGCGTTTCAAAGAATCCTGTCATTCGCTCCAAACCATCGTTCAATCGTTTGAGACCTTCTGCAAAATCCGAAGTATTCGTTGCGGCCATAACCATCGTCATGACCCAGCCTCGAAGAATATTTCCAAATCTTTCCCACTGTTTAGGAATAGTCGTCTCCGCTAATGCTGCCATTGCTTCGACCAGCTCGTAACTCGCATTCATATTCTTTATAATCTGTGCTTCCCACATTTCAAAAGCATCTATGAGCGTCAAAGCTGCTCTTGCGCCCCTAATGCCCGTCAGATGAAAAAGATCGCCAGCAGCCTCAATTGCGATTCCGTATGTCTTGGTATTTTCTTCTCCTTCTTGTAATGCTACTCTGATCGCTCGAATTGCTTGTACGTAATCCAGAGGCTTCTTCGGATCGAACATCATTCCGGTAAGCTCAGCGAAACGCTCAGGATATTTCATCATGACCGATAAACTTCTCGCAAGCGAAGTCGCTGCCTTCGAACCTCTCATGAAATGCGTTCCCATCACACCCAGCGCTGCAACCAGCACTTCGAGAGATCCGCCCGATACTTTCCATTGCTCTGCCACATAAGGCAATGCCTTCGCATAATCGGCAAGCTCGATGTCCTGTCTCCTGAACGTCTCCGTCAAAATGGCTGCAATATAATTAAATTTTTCAAGAGGCTCTGATACTTTCGTAATTGTTTCACCAAAGACATTATAAAGTCCGGTAAGCAGCCGAACAGTAGTCTCGCTTGTTTCATCGAGAGCTATTGAAGTTTGTACTGCTGTATTTACAAAATCGAAAGCATTCGCAGCTGAGATTCCAGCAGTGGTCAGATAGTACCATGATTTCACATAGTCTTTAATTACGATAGCATGTCGCATGGTCATCGCTATCGCTTCTCTCTGAATGCGGATGCCGAGAATCTGCTGCTCAACCCAGGAAGATACATTTTCAGTTCCCGTTCTCAAGGCTAATGCGGTCTCCTGGAGAAGACCCTGAAATTCTTTCATTCCTTTTAAAATCTGACCCCAAAGAGCCCAGAGAGTCCGCCAGACTAAAAACCATCGCAAGTTGAGTGCAACGAATCTTTTAACTCCTTCTGCAAAACTCAACATGGCACCCGCACCTTGCCGCCCTCTTGTTGTTACCGTTTTGCCAATTTCATCTACGACATCTACGACCTCCTTTCCCGATTTTTTAACTTGCTTACCCATCTCGGTCATTCGTTCTCGGGTTTTATTCGCAGCGTCTTGAACAACGGAAAGCTGTTTAGCAGCGACAGTTGTACCTTTAGATACTCCCTCACCGACCTGCTGGAATGAGATCCCAATTTTTCCGCTTAGTTGTTCAGCCTGTTCTCTGAATTGTTTCAAGATGTCCAGAGCTTTCTGCATCTTTTTCTGGAAATCCAGAATATTCGCAGTCAGACTGACCGCCAGCGCTCCCATGTCAGCTACCGTTGCCGTTCCATTCGGCATAGAATTTGTGCCGAGGAGACTCTCTCCCCCCAATTTATTGAGAAAATAAATCGGCGTTCGTGCTATTAAGCACAACGCTTCCTCGGCTTCTCCTTCCTGGTAATGAATTGGCTACCGAAATTGCACTTTGAAAGCCCCGATTTCAATGTTTCCTGATGAATTGCTGGACATCTTTCATAGAGGAAACTGTAGTTTCAGATAGTCCTGTCTTAGTTGAAGGCAAGGCAGGTTGAAGTTTATCTCCCGCCTTCAGAAGAGCTTCAAGCTCTCTTCTGCTTAGCTCCTTTACTTCTTTAGGAGTCCACCCGAAAGTCGAAGCACATAGATACATTATTTCTGAGATCGTGACTGCTTCGGCTTTATTATTGGCATTCCCGGCGGCTTCGGCATCCCTTTCGTGATCTCCTCCAGATCCAGAGGCGGAGCCCTGAAAAAGCTCGACAAAAAAGGGCGGATTACCTCCTCCGCAGTTTCACCATCGATGTTCTCCAGAATCCAGTCCTCAGCCTGCTCTAAAATAATTGCAAGCACTGGAACCATGAGTTCGTGGAAATCCTTGAGGAAAAATGAAAAAGCTTTCTCCTGGAGACCTGCTTCTTCTCCCTCTGCGAACAGAGTTTGAAAAAGCGGAGAAAGCTTTTCCGACAAGATAGCACGGATTTTCAGTTCCTTGCCCAGATTCAACTTCTTCGGATAACTAATCTGTTCACCATTGATCGTTGAAATCATCAAAGTCAAATCTGCCCATACCCCGGCCTCTTTCTTCTTTTCTTCAGTCGCCATGTCAATTCTCCTTCGTCCTCTAGGGACTTTTTTTCTTAGCTCTTGCGGTTCAAAGACCGTCTGCGGCTGTCCAGTTGACTTAAAACGGCATTCAAAAAAAAGATGCTCAAGCTATGATCAAGGCGCTTCCTGAAGCGTCATTTTGTAATACTCCTCACCTGAGTCCAGAGCATTCCCGGCCCAATCCTCCGTAGATTGAAGCGCGGTGAAAGTCGCAGGGAAACTGTGAATTTCAGCACCGAAAGTAAGTGTCAGGTCTCCATTTGATCTCGCTCTGAAGATATCGATGGTCAGCGTACTCCCCACCGACGCCCCGGTTTTCGGAGGCATGTTATGACGAAGGCGCAGAGAAACCTCTTGAATCGAAAGATCTCCACCGTACCCATATTCATCTCCGGAGACATGACCGGCGCCCAATAATTCGGGGAAATTCTCGATAGTCCATTCAAATCCGGCGAATGCAAAGGTCACAGTATCTCCAAGCCGAAAACTTTTGACTATTCGTCTTGGAGCTCCCTGCAACACATCGAGGACTTCAACCGCATGGGTTAAAGTCATTCCTTCATCAACTGCTCCAACGTCTGTGCCTGGAGTTTCGCCCGCAACTCCGAACAATACGACACCGGGACCGAAACTTAGTTTGTCGGCATTGTAATCTGGCAGATTAAACGCCATTGCTTTTCTCCTTCTTTAAAACTCCGAGATCTTCAGTAGTTGAGAGACCCTTTTGGGTAAGCTCATTTAGTTGACCGCATTTTCTGCAAGTCATCGCTAATGTGCCTCCTCGAAACCACTGGTAAATGTCCCGGAGCTTGATTCGTAAAACTTCAGATTTAGGATCTACATAACCTAAGATCGCTCCGCATGCATCACAGCGCCAGGGAACTAATTTCTCTTTCGCCATTTTCAATTTCCTCTTAAATTCAATTTATCAAACATCAGTATCATCTCTAAGTTCAATTATTACAAGCACTTGCACCAATGTCGAATTCTCTTGACTTTCTTTTCAAAATTTCGTATATTTAAGGTAAGTGATTGATAATACAGGAGATCAGATAATAATGAAAATTCGCAAAACATTTAAATACAGATTCTACAACAATCGCAGAAACAAAGCGCTTGCTCAGCAGATCGATATCGCTGGGATCATCTGGAATCATATTCTTGCGCTTCAAAGGCGATATTATCGTTTAACTGGCAAATACATCAGCAAATATCGAATGACGAAACACATTGCGAAACTTCGCAGAAGACATCCTAAATATCAATTCTGGAAACTGCTCGGCTCTCAAGCGGTTGAAGATATTTCTTTTCGGCAAGATGCAGCCTGGCAAAGATTCTTTGCCTATAAAGCTGGGAAAGGCCCTAAAGCTGGAAGACCTCATTTCAAGAAAGTCAAGAAATATACGAGTTTCACTCTCACCCAAGCTGGCTGGGAATACTTTGGAAATAATAAGATTCGGATCGGCAAATACACGTATAAGTTCAGTCTCAGCCGTGCTATTGAGGGAGAAATAAAAACGCTGACTATCAAGCGAGATAATCTCGGAAAGTTCTGGATTTGCTTCTCTGTAATTCAGGAAATCGAGCCAATCGAATTCAGCTCAGGTAAAATTGGCGCTTTCGATTTTGGGCTCAGAAAATTTCTGGTTGATGATCGGGGAAATGAATACATCCACCCACAATTCTTCAGAGCAAATTTGAAAGAGATAGCGAAACTTAACCGGGAACTATCTCGGAAAAAGAAAGGAAGCAATAATTACCGAAAAGCAAAACTGCGGCTCGCCAGAGCGCATAATCGCTTGGCGAACAAACGAAAGGATTTTCATTACAAACTTGCGAATAGATTGATAATTGAGTTCGATACCATGTATTTTGAAGATCTCAATATCAAAGCCATGCAAAAACTGTGGGGTCGTAAAATTTCAGATCTCGGATTTGCAAGTTTCATAAAGATTCTTGAATTCAAGGCCAAGCAGACTTCAAGAACTGTTCAGAAGATCGGAAGATGGGAGCCGACGAGTCAAATCTGCTCTGAATGCGGATTCAGACAGAAGTTAGAACTTTCTGAAAGAATTTATCGCTGTCCAGAATGTGGTCTTGTTTTGGATCGAGATGAAAATGCAGCCAGAAACATTTTATCAGTTGGGGCATCAACTGATGGATTAGGCAATGTAAGACGGGCGAAGCCTGCAATTGCTGCTTGAATCCAAGAATCCCTTTAGTTTTGGGAGTATGTCAATAACTCGTTTCTGAAGACGACGGAGAAGGATGCTGATGCCCAGGTGGTGAAATAGGTCATAGAAGCTGCATTGGGAATATGTCAAATTTTTCTCACTACAAATGCAGCGGTCATCCCTCTCAGTTCGGTCTCAAAAAGCTCGGTTGGCTCAGCTAATAGCGTAAAAACCATCGTAGCTTCTTCGCTGGTCAGAACCCATCCGTTGATTTCATCCTCGATCAGATTGAAAATATTTTTTGCTTCTTCATAATTTGTTTCTGAATAGGCCCAGAATCGAATAGTTAATCTCGAATAAGGCAAATAATATATTCTTTTTGGCCCTCCTTCCGAAGCGAAATTTATACAGGGAAATTGTGGATTTGTGATTGAAGCGAGAAATGCAGGGTAAATTCTCGCTCCCACCAGATCTCGGAGATCTTCATTGCTATTCAATCTTTCGATGAGAGCAGTTCTCCAGGTTTCCTGCATATTATTTCACCCTGCCGCGTAGTATGCCGCTGATGATCTCAAGATTATCATTAACTGTCCCAGTGATAAAATTTCTGGGAACCATTAAATCTTTCGTTCCATGAATTACATGCAGAGCATAAGGAAAAGCGGGCGAAGATTCAGGAATTCCTACTCTGATTTCAAAGCCGAAAGGTGATACTCCAATCTGACTCGTTGTGAGGCTTCTGATAAGTTGCCCGCTCTGAACATGCACTTGCCAGATCGGATCATGAATATCTGTTGAAGGGGCTCTCACTGCGTAGGGATGCCCCATCTCTGCTAATTCCTTCAAAGAATAATGCGGAAGCGCCTCGATATTCTTTCGCATTTCAGACCAGAGATGGCCTGCAGCAAGCTCTAAACGATTTTGCATCATTTGGAGAATTCTTGTCGTCTCTTCTAAGAGTCGAGAGCTCGCAGTGTCCTTAACTTTGAATCCGATCTGCACCAGAATCTCCGATAATCAGCGGTTCTTCATTCATCTGTCCCAAAGTCCTCATCATCCCAGTCAGTTTCGGCTTCAAAGGATGCGAGTTAGGAAGCTGAGGGACGAATTCTCCCAGAAGCTTGGAACTTTCCTGAATATGCCAGCGAACTATTTCTTTCTTCGCTGCTGAAAAATCAGGATTCAATTCAACAGCTTTCTCGAAATACTCTATTGCCTTTTCCTCTTGATCTAAATTCAGATAATGAAGTCCCAGAGAAAAATGAACCTTTGCATCCTTCGGACGAGTCTCAAGCTCTTCGAGAAGAATCTGATAATATTTTTCAAGTTTTTCAGCAACGAACTTATCTTCTTTCAAATAACCGAAGTGGAAGATCGGGAAAGGAGCAATCTTAACGTCTCCTTCGTTCGTCTTTGCTTTCAGAGAATCTTCGACTGTCTCATGAATTCTTCCCGAAAATTTAAGATCCAAATCCGTTCGAAATAATCTTACATTTTCAGAAATTGAAACTCTGCGATCTTTTTGGATATTTTTCATATAAAAGAGATAGGCCGGAGGATTCACATCGAGCAGAAGTCTCAATAAAAATGGCTGAGAAATTTTCTCATCGGCATCTAAGAAGAATGCCCATCGCTCCTTCGTCTTTTCTAAGAGAAAATTTCGCTTCTCGGAAAGCCCCATCTTCTCTGAGTCTATGTAAACATTCGCTCCGAAAAGCTCTCGAAGCAATTCAATCTGCTTTGTCTCCTCCCCTTCGGCCAAGATGTTGATCTCTTGCGGCAAACCCCAGAGATCGGAACAGATGGCAGCAATTTCCTTCAATTCATCTTCTCGGGTAAGTAGATTCAAAGCCAGATGGTTGTCGGGAAGATATTTACAAACCTGGATCGGGCCGTCGTCTAAGAGATGGGCGTAATCTGCTCCACCGATCAGTTCCGGTCGCTTGTCCGTATCCTGCTCTTCATAAAATTTATGCTTCTCAACTCGTTTCTTGGGATTCAAGTATCCAAAATGCTCGATTCTGAGAGTCGTAGCTCGTCTGCATTCTAATGGAAAGACAGGTGTGGTCGAGCAATGAAACCCTTTATCTGTTCCAGGTTTCAATTCTTCATTAAGATTCAATTTGAAAAGCCGGTCATGCGCCTGTCCCCTCCAGATCCCATCATTTCGGAAGAAGTTTTTAAACCAGAAGGTTGTTTCATGGAAAATAAAACTCCTGATTATTGGATCTGGAACTTTGATCAGTTGATGCAATTTCTTATAAGTCAGCTTCGGTTCTAAGATTTCATCGGCATCCAAGGCCAAAGCCCATTGATATTTCGAGCCTTTCGCCCAGGATAACAATGCAGATCGATCTCTAAATTCATCGAAAGGAAGATGCGATTCGTAATATTTCTCGACTTTCGGGAAGGACGAAATGATCTTTTTCAGAGAGGGAGAGGAGTTGTCGTCCCAGACGTAGATCGCATCGACAATTTTGGATGTCGCTTCTAAAGACTTCCTGAAGTTCGCATGGTCGTTCTTGACTCGGTAGGTGGCGACGACTTTGGGAGTTCCGAGTTGTTTATAGAATTTCTCGTAATAATCAAATCGATGATCCAGAGTTAAATTCCGATCTCCGAATTCTCTGAGTAGTGTTCTCGATCCTTTGTGGCCTACAAAGACGTCTCTGGCGATTAGGAGCCGCCAGCCCTGTTCCCATGCCCGAATGCAGTAGGCGTTGTCCTCGAAGCCAGGCCCCCAATCGTCTAAAGGACCCAAATCCTTAACCATTTGTGAATCTAATACGCAGCAGAAGAAGGAGAGAAATGCGGTCTCGAGAAGGGGCTGCTTTTCAAATTCTTTGGTCTGTTTCTTTGCTTGGTCATCAGCATTCCGTTCCGTCATCTGTATTTTCTGCTGTCCACCTACGTAGTTACTTGTCGGCCCGATAGCACCGATGGGGGCCGGAAAGTTGTCTTTCCAGTATAAGATCCGCTCCAGCCATCCATCGGTCAAGATTAAGTCTGAGTTGAGAAGAGCCACATTGGGCGCCTCAACTCGTTCGAGAGCTTTGTTGATCGCCCCCGCGAAGCCATAGTTCTTGTCAAGGCGAATAACTTCAACTCCGTCTTGACTCTCGAAATACTCCCTCGTTCCATCCGTGCTATGATTATCAACTACGATGAGTCGATAATCTTTTGTGTAATTTTTCAGACTCTGGTGCATTTCAACAGCGTCTGCGATACCGTTGTAACAGGCTACAATGATGTCCGTCTTCGGCATGATCAATCTCCTTTTTCGAGTTCAATTGTCAATTACCAATTTATCTCTAAGTTCAATTATTTTCAGAATTCCTCATTTGCTTTCAGCTTCGTAACCAGAGCCTCTTTGTGCGAAGAAATCCCAGTTATTGAATCCAGAGAAACAACATCTTCGACTCGATAGCGTCGAGTTCTCTCCACTAAACCGTCATTTTCTCTTATATCCACAGCACTTTCAAAATAGAACTTGAAAGTTCTGGGCAGTTTCCCTTCTTCACCGAAGACCTCAGTCCTATGATCTAGCGGCTTGTACGATGAATCTGAAAGAACGGTATCAATCAGAGTTTCTGAAATATTCGGCTCACTTGTATCATTAAGAAGTCTGACTCGAATCTGTCCAACTAATTCTCCAATACAAGAAATTGAATTGATCGAAGAAAATTTTTGAAATCCTCTATTCCCTTTTCCATCTGAAATGGTCAATACTTCAGTTACCGCAGCTCCATTCTTATCTAATCCAACAGTTGTAATAGAGAAAGTCACTTCATCTGAGACTGTGAAAACCAGAAACGAATCGATGGAAAGCTGAGTGAAATCCAGACTTGCTTCCAAATCGCCATCGTAGATCGAATCGGACTTTCGATAGATTTGAACAGATTTTTGGAGAAAATCGGTTAGCATATTTTATCCAATAGTATTTTTTTATATATCCCGATATTGCTCTAAAATCGACATCGCTTGAATTGGGATGCCGGAAAGACTTTTTCGATAAGTCCTATCACCGAGACGCTCGGAAATAATTGCTGAATCTCCGGATCGATACCGATCCTCAATGATCGAGAAAACTGCGAGCTTCAAATCAGCCGGTGCATCCGAATAGCCTGCCTGATACTCACAAGTCAAAAACGTACCTGCTCTACTTTCAATCGTAGGGAATGAATGCCAGAAAGAACTTTTTATCTGAACAATTCCTGCGGAATTATCTTGACCGTAAATATCGACATCTTCAGATGCAGTATCTTGAAGACTAGTCACAGTGACCAGAGGAAAATTAGCAAGCGTAAATTCTGTTTGATAAGGATCGAGTTCGATCAATTCTTCATAAGATTCGAGATCGAAATCTCTGCCGCAGAAGGACTTCACAAAACTATTCGATCCATCGATAATACTACTTAGCCGGGTGGAGCCTGCGACCCCCATGAATATTAGTACCTCTGCCTCCGTTACTATCGGCATTTTTCACTTTCCTCTTCGGCTTCCGAACTTTCTTCGGTTTCTGTACCTTGTTCTTCTCTTCTTCAAAAGCTTCTATTTTCTTTTCTTTCTCCGATTTAATCAATTCTGAAACTGTAATGACTTCTTCCCAATTTGATGTGGGAAATTCATCGGGCATCATCTTTTCTACTTTTTCTACTCCGAGAATCGCCATCAATGCCGAAACATCAACGTATCCGCGTCGTTTCAACATCGTAATTGCATACGAATTATTTACTTCGCAGAAACCAGATCGCACCTTGACCGTTTCATAATACGTCACTTCAATTGCTTCCTTTACTTTTCGATATTTTTCAGAATACATAAGCATGATTTTAATCCCTTTAAGTTCAATCCCGAACAAGGGAATCAGTGAACACCTGGGACCGGCAGACGCACACCGATTCCCCCGTTCTGCCCCTAAACTCAGACCACGAAGTTGATCAGCTTCGAATGAGCCAGATAGTTCGCGAAGACCAGCGTAATGTCTTCGTAGATGTCGAACTCCATATACTGAGTCGACTTCTCCGCCAGCTCACGATAGGTCAGTTTATTCAACTCACCAACCCAGAGATGTTCGGAATCCAGGGCAAAGATGATGCTGGTACATCCACCAGTTGTCGATTGCAATGCTCCGTCCTCATCGAAATCCAGAGTATCAGGGAGCTGAGTCGAAGTGTAGATCGGAATCTCGTTATATGATAGCAACTTGAATCCACCCTTCACTTCAGTCTTATCCATGAATCTCTGATGATCCTGCAACAGAGCATTCATCGCCCGTCTTCCCGCCAGAGAAGTCAACAACATGTTCGGCGAGAACGGAGAACAGGCATCGATCACCTCATCGATCTTCGCCAGCGTCAAATCACCGCCCATATTCGTATCGGCAATTTTCACGATCTGACTTGAATCATCGATCTGAACATCAACACCATCAAACTGCTTAGTGTCACTGTTGTTACCCCAGAACAGCGACCATTCCTCATAGTTCTTGAATTCCAGCGTCCTCTGTTCGATCTCATGGGCGAGCAAATCGACCTGACCAGCAGTCTGATCTCTGGCAAGCCGAAAGAGTTTTCCTCTCGCACCAACCGTCTTATACACGAACTCCTTTTCCTCATACGTTCCGGTGGCTTCCGTGAAGTCATCGGTATCCGCACTGTAGAAAGCAGCTGGAGTTGTTCCAACTGGAGTTCGCTGTGATAAATACCAGGCTTTTCCCGACCCTTTCCGGCGCGGCAGATTCTGACGGAGAGGATTATCGTAATCCATTAACTCCTGGATTACTTTATCGATCTCCTTCGGAATTAAGCTATCGACGCCACTAGGAGCCAAAGCCCTTCTAATATCAAGCATTGATTTCCCCTCTATTTTAGATGAGTGCATCGCATCGAAAACAAAAATACTTCAACGAGTTACTTGCTTTCAGAACAAGCCTGAACTGATCTTTCGAAAAGAACGCGGATCGATGAAAACTTCACTATGAAGCTTCATTTGCTATCCTTGATCTTTCCTTCATGATCATCTCCAGTTTCTCGCCTGGTGCCGCTTTCTTGTACTCTTCAGTATCCGTGAAGGATTGTTCCTCACCCTTGTCTCTGTTCGCCGCGGTATCTACGATAGCCTTTCGGATTGGAACTTCATCCTCGATGACTTTCGTCAATTTATCGACTTTCGCAGCTACATTGATAACCATCTCACCAAGCTTGACCATCCTTTCATCTTCCTTCTTCTGGACGGCCAATTGCAGACTCTTATTCACATCGTCAAGAGTCTTGGTGAATTGAGCAAGAGTCTGATCTGCCTCTGAAGACTCCTCACCCTTCTTCTCTTTCAGCGCATCGGCGACTTCTGAAGTTTCCTCCTCAGTCTCCTCTTCGCCCTTCTTGGACTGAGGATACGGATACGCTTCCATGAGCTTCTTCATCGCTGCTTCGATCTCCTTCAGGGCTTTCAAAGCCTCTTCAGGACTCTTCGATGTTGCAGATTGAACTTTCTCCAGAAGCACTTTCAACCCACCCGCAAGACTCTCCATGACCTGAACCTGTTCCGGAGTCGCAGCCGTCTCTTCCGGCTTCTCGAGAGAAGCCAGATAATCGGTAATTGCCTTCCGATCCTCTTCGCTCAATTCTTTCACGGTATCTTTGATCGCATCCATCCCGAGCGGCTTTTTCTCATCTTCCTTCGAATCACTCTTCGCTTCTTCCTCTACTGCTTCGAGGATCTTCAGAACAGCATCCTTCTCGTCGGCATCTTCGACTTTCTCCTCGACCATCTTTTTGACAGCCGCCAAATCGACCTTTTCGGCATCGAAGGCTTTCAGAACTTCATCCCTGATTCCATCAATCTTGATCAAGTCCTGAATTGCGCTTTTCGCATCGGCCATACTGATTTTCTCTTCCTCCATCTGTTTACCCCCTTCTTTTAAACTCTGGAGAAACTTCTCGATATAGACTTCTTCTATCGTAGCAGGTCTCAATGCACGCACAGAAACAATTGACAGCTCAGCAGCGACAAATGCAATAGCTTCTTGGATGACTTTCCCACTTGAAAAGATCTCCTGAATTTTCGCTTTGCCTCTTACTGAAAATCCATTTAGAACTTTTTCCTGAACTTTTTTCCAAATGGCTGGGACTGTTTTAGAAATTAAAACCTTAACCCAGCATCCCCAGATTTCAGGCTTTGAGCTTTTCTTTCTGATTTCAGATTTCAGGATTGTTCCGATTTCTTCATCTGGATTGTGATTATGAAGGACTGTTTGCATTTCCTGGTATTCCCGCGCCATATCTTCCAACGCAGGTTTCATCATTCGTAAATTTTCAGAATCTATTTCTGATGTCGAAGCCCAGCCCTCCACGATCCATTTTCCATCGTCCTCATAAGCTTTTTCAATCGCTATTGTTTGAAGATTTTGAAGAGATAACTCGTTTTCCTTTTCCATGAAATTATCCTTTCGGAGCTTCTTGAACTCTCTTAATTTCCCAATATCCTTCGATATTCTTGAAAAGAAATGTTCCCTTCAATTTTGATCCCTTGAATTGAATTTTCTTCAAATTCGCAATATCGATTAATAGAACTGCTTTGCCGCGATCCAAGGGCTTAATAAAAGAGGGCGTAGCCTTCGTGGGATTGAGCTTCGTCCCAGGTTTGACATAGCCCTCAGTCGCAAAATCAGTTTCAGTTCGATCTTTGTGCAGAATTCCGCCAGTTTCACTGACCTCTAATATATTATCATTCGACAAAAAGTCAAGTACTTTTTTCTTTGAAGTCTTAAACCAGATGTGATATTGAGCTTTCGAAGGACCCTCTCGAATCACTTTTACCTTTTTCCACCACTGATAAGTCAAACGAAAATCTGCTGTAAGAGAAGGTTGCCTCGAATCATCTTTCGGAATTAAACTGTCCACTTCCTCGGGGGTTAAGGCTTTCTTCTTTTCTGTTTTGAGATCGGGAAAATATGTGAACAGCTTGTCTCTAATATTCGGATTTCGATTCTCAGAAAACTTTTTCGAAGCTTTTCCATCCTTGATCAATTTCGCCGCATCCAGATCTTGCTCATATCGATCTGGTTCTTCTCGCATCCATTTCTTGAAGCATTTGAGACAAAACCAAGCATGTCCCATTCCCTCAGCCCAAAGAACTTCAATTTTGGGGGGTTTTGAACATGTCATACACTGATCTGCTCGATGCCTTGCTTCTTTTTCAACATCAAGGTCTTTTTTCGTTCCGAAAGGATCAACTTCGCCCTCTTCGGCCTTCGTTAAAACTCCCTCCTTTCTCAACCTCTGTCTCAAAACCTTCCGAGCTTCTAATGCCTTTGCGCCACTCATTTTCCAATATTGTTCTTCTGGCAGAACATGTTTTCGCCAATGCCGAGGTAAGGCGCTGAAATCAGAGGGAGGGAGCCATTTTTCCTTTTCTGCTCTGGCCGATAGAATATATGGTACTTGATCGGTCGGAGAAATCATCAGCCATCCTAATTCAGTTCCGAGACCTTCTTCTTTCCCTGGAGGAATTACAAATGCTTCTCGAATTTCTATCTTTTCTAGGTCAAATTCTCGAATTGCTTCTACAAGTTGCGGCTTGATCCAATCTTGAATCTCCTGTTCTGTCATTCCTCCGTCCTTAAAAATCTGAATAGATTTCTGATTCAATTCTGTGATTTCCTTCCAGATCTCTTCTCCTTCTTCCTCAGCCTCAGATTTCTTTTCTCCTCGTCTCCAGGCTTTAAGTTGTCTGAAAATATATCGGCCGAATTTGAGAACTTTCCCATCCATCCATGCCTCATGTAACCAGGGCTTTTTCGCCCCGTATTGAACTTCTCCTTGATCAACGATGAGAAAAACTCCGTCATGAAATCGAGTAGCGCCAACAGAACCTTTCGGTACTACGCCCTGGAAGGTTCTCCAAGCAACCGGTTCTACTGCCTTACGAGTAGCAACAAGAGAAATCCTCGTTACCTTCTTCCCCTTTCTCTCTCTTGAAGCCCATTCGCCAGTTACATGATTCACTTTGAAATATTTAAAACCTGTTCCGACCGCTTCTCTCGCCTGCCCAAGAGTTTGAACCGGCTCCTTCATCGTTCCTGCTCGCTGGACAAAGACCGTCCATCCAAGAAGATATTGCTTCTGAAGCCCCTCAGTTCGGATGTCCCAATGGCAAGAGCGGCCACGCCAGTGCGTCTGAATTACATAGCGATATTTCTCATCCTCTGGTAGATAAATCATAAAAGGATCAGCAGCCTTCACCACTTCAACCAAACTCTTCTTCGCAGAAATCCAAAGATGCTCAGAAAGTGCCTTCCGATTCATAGTTACAGAAGCATTGTCAAGCCCTGTGCCCGTGAGAGTAAATCTCTTCTGCGTTACTTCTCGCCGGGGATCACTGAGTGCCTCTTTCCACGAAATCGGGCATTTTGCCGTTGAGCTGATGAGAAGAAGATCGCAATGATGCGATAGTTTCTTGCCAATCTCCTCAACTTCCTTCTGAGTTATCTCCGAAGGAAGATCCCAATCCTTCTGACTCAAGATCGAATTTATTTTCGAATATCGCTTGAAATACGTTGGATCGCTTTCATAATAAGGAGGATCGAAATAGATCAAATCTACGTTTGGAAATTCCATTGTCCGAGCATCTTTGCTCGTAAACTTCCCGACTGCTTTACATCTCGCAATCTCTTCCATATCTCGTAATAAACTATGCTTCAAAATGCCAATTTGGAAATTCCCCGCTCTCGGAGGATGATAAGGGCCGCCAAACGATCCACAAGCCGAAGAGAGATAGTTCGCCGCAACGCCCAGATAAAAGGATGGATTCTCACTTTCTTGTGCTTTTAAAATAAATCCATCAATGAATTTCTTATAGTTCATTGGAATCTTAACAGATTTCCAAAAATCACACTTTGCAAAATATCCTTCTTTCTCCTGAACTGATTCTAAGAAGGCTTTGAATTCCTGTTCAGAGGGTTTCGCTTTGAGGAATAATGCTCTTGAATAGAAATAAGATACTAAATTCAGATCGTTGCCCCAGACTTCTTTACCCTGTTCTCCAAGTTCTCTGAGAATAGAGGAGAAGCCAGACATGGGGTCAAAAACGCTGCGAACTTCATCTGGAACTAAGGAGACGATCTTTTTTCGTAATCTTCTTTTCGATCCCACGTAAGTCGATTTCGCCAATTCTAAGAATTCTCGTTTCGGATTGGCCGGATCTATGACTCTCGGCTCATCCAGATTTTCAATGCTGGCTTCATAGATACGTTGAGGTAAGGCGTAGTGAATCTCATTTCCTTCGATGGAATCAATTTTCGCTCTGAATTTAAGTGTTTGCATCGCTATCCTCGGTTTCTTTGTTCTCTGCATCTACGGCAAACCACACAAATCTCCCCGGTCCTATGCCCTCGGGGATTTCTTCCATTTTTATGATGCCATGATCGTAGTTGTCGCCACGTCTGTATTCAGGAGAGAAATTTTTTAGGTCAGAGGGAGGGACCGGATAGAGGAGATCTAAGTTTTTCACGGGCTCTTTCGTGACTAAGAGATTTGAATCTTGCCCAATGCGAAGGGCAGTCTGGAAGAAATCTGGTTCTTTTGCTTCGATAAATTTCTCTACGATGTTGGGCTCGTACAGCCTAATACGCTGCTCTCCCGTCTCTGGATCCCGATACAAATTCATAGCATGCCAACGAACGGTGAGAATAGTACCAGGTTTTGCAAAAATTTTCGTATTGTATGTTTTACCGATCCAGTGATAGATCTTATTACCGAGTTTCCGCTGATATTTTTCAGGTACTCTGTCCTGACTCGTGAAACGGATGCCAATTTCGTAATTAAAAATATCTTTGCTGGTTTTTACAGGATGTCTCTCTAAACATATAGCATGGATCTCCGCTGATTTCTTAATTTTCAGAACGGAACTTGTTGCGCCAGAAAGAGAATAACGAGAAGAATTGTGATCTATTAGCTTCACCATACAGCCTTCACTTCCACAAGCTCTCATACATTTATTCATATCTCGTCTTAGCTCAGCTTCAGTTTTCGGGAAGAATGAAGGTGCAAGATTCATCGGCAATTTTGGATCTGGGACTCCAATTGTGGATTGACCGAAATCGAATTTCTTCAGAATATCCAATCGTTCTCGCTGTGTCAGTTTGTGAATATCCTTTCCATCAAAGAAGAGCACGTCGAAAACATTCGCGCAGAACTGACCTTCAGGAACTGGTTTCTTCTCATGCACAAATCCAGCGATCCGCTCCCTCGGTAAATGTTTACCTTTAGCCCACGCACTGATCTCAGTATCGAGAATGAAAGAATCAGCAGGAAAAGAATGCGATTTCATCCAAGATAATAGACTGGGCAGTTGCGATTCTATCCATAAACCCGAATCAGAGAATATCTTTATCTTATCGTCGGACTTCATAACAATTGCTCGAAGCCCATCATACTTCTTTTGACATACAATTGCAGGAAAAGATCCTTCTGCTTTTTTTTCAATTAGAATCTCTTCATCTTTGAACAATTGTTTCAAGGTGTCCACGATTGCTCCTAAGTTGTTGAATATATTGGAGATATAAATACCCGAACTCCCTCTCTGATTATCGGATTCCCTTTTCATGGAGCTTTCTCAAATGTTCAACCGCAGCAGACGTGCTATACACTTCTCCAGCACGATATGCATGTAGACCACTTATTGAACTCTTTAACAAATAAAACCTCCTAAACAATTCTATTTTATTTTCTTTTTGACTCAGCTTCGCTTCTCTGTTTGCTGTCTGTCCTTCCTTTCCAACCGCTCCGAATTTAGCTTTTAATATTTCATCGAACAAAAATATCTCCGCTCTCTCCCTAAACTCCTCTGGAAATCCTCCCTCTGAATCTAAAGCTTCTCTGATCTCTTCGACCAGACTCTGCTCCTCGATCAAACCACCTTCTTCTACGCTCTCAGATTCCAACTCAGCTTCCTTCTTCTCTCCCGGTTTCTCGAATAACTTCCTTCGTCTATCATTCCATTCTTTCGCCTCATCGTGCGAGGGAGCTTCAGTCTTCATATACTTCTTACTTTCCCAGTATGCTTTCCACCAACTTGAACTATTCTTCTTATTCCCTTTCTCGTCTGTATCGAGCAGAGGCAAGCTGGTCTTAGAACGAAGGGTATCTGCGATTCTGGCAAAATACCTTAGAACATCTTCTAATCTCCATTCGCCCCAAGATTCTCCAGCTTTCAGCTTCGGAAATGCAGAATTCCCCAAATATCTGAGATCGGCCAACAAAAGAGGAAAATTCTTAATAGGATTTCTCAGATCTTCATCGATACCTTCTGATCTGAATTCTTCCAAATGGAGCCGTTGAAATTCTTCTTCTGCAATCTCTTCGCATAGAAATCCCTCAATACATTCTTCAGAAAGTTCATTAGTTATATCCTTCGAAGTCTCATCTTTCTCTTCTCTCACCGCTTGTTCGATCCTTCCTGCAAGCTTTTCCCAGAATTCCGTCCAGCCAGGCGCCCCGTGCCACGTTTTACCCGCCACGCAAATTCTCATCTTCCCTGCTTCGCCCTTATCGGCCAGAGAATAACATCCTTCGATGGCATTAAGTTTCTTGGATATTTCCTTAGCTTTCTTTTCATCGTCTTCAGAATTTTTAGATCGGAAAACTACGTAGGAAACACGCTCTGGACTATGTCCCATGCACGAGGCTCTTATCTCCACTCCCTCGATTCCATTCAATGCCTCCAACCATGCATCCCTCAAATTTGAATCCACAGAAACCCCATTCCATGTTCTTTGCGGATGATCGGTTCGTCCAGATAGAAACTCATCTGGCAACTTCCCATAGACGGCAAGATATGCAAAAGTTGGTGAATTATAAGTTTGCTTCTGTCCTGGAGTTGTTCTCTGTTTCTCGGTATCGAGACTCATCTCAACCTTCCGAGGCTCTCCCCTCATTTCAACCTTCAAATCGGCGATCTCGATAGCCGAGGTAAAGGGCCCCCCATACTGATCATATAAAAAATGTACTCGATCTCTTAATTGATCAGGAAACATCCGAAACAACCGGAACTCCAAAGGAACTTTAATCTCATTAGGAACTTCTTCAGGAAGACGAATCAGAATATCAACATCTCCTTTCGTCTTCTCATGAATTGCCAAACCGCCTATGAGATAGAGAAAAGGACTTTTCAAAAGGAAATCTTTTTGAAAATAAGGCAAAACTTCTTCCAACGTAATCTCTTTACCTTCCTTAATTCCAGAGGGATTCACTGTTGCAAGTTCTTTATCTTCAGATTCTTTCTCACTCATGATTTTTCCTCTTTGTTTTCCTCTTCGATCTCCGCTTCCTTCTCAACCTCAAAAGTATCCCGATAGCCCGATCCACTGCACTGATCACAATACTTCTTCTTCTCGTACAACTTTCGCATCTCCTCTGTATCGACAGCTTGAGAATCTTTTGCTACAAGAAGTGCCTTCAAACAATCGCACTGTTGAATCAATCCAATCGTCTGAAGCTCCTCAAAAAGATCGATAAGAGAAGCATTCCACTCATTCTTCACAGAAATAATAAGCTGTCGAAGCTGCCGCTCCCCAATATCAGACAATCGGATCAAATCGAGCGTCTTCCCCATCGCTTGTTGAAATGTCTCTCGGATAATTTTTGCTAACATTTTTTTCCTCCTTCAATCTCGAATCTTTTCAAGAGTTGCTTCAATTCTTTCCAGACTCGTCTTTATCCACATAATATCAGTCCGAAGAGATTCTAACTGACCTTCAAAATCCAACTTGAGCGTTTTAATTCTTTCATCCAACATCACAACTTTCTGAGAAAATTGCTGGATCGTTATTTCGAGACAATCCCGATTTTGCTGAACTCGTCGAATAACGTAACCCAGAACTGCAATCAGAAGAACAGTTCCTGAAGCCATGATAGCAGTGAACACATTCGTAGGAAGATACGGATTCATATTTCACATTCCTTAGCGTTGAGAGGATGTCAGTCAGTTATTCCCTCCACCCCTCTAATTTCTCTTTATTTCTTCGAATCCAGGCACCTCCGAGACAGAGACCTTTGGGATGCATAGCTTTCTGCGATGCCATAACATCGAAAGGCTGAAAAGTCCATTTCTTTGCTAACTGATCGAAGAAAAATCGATCTCCAGGAAACTCTAAAGGCCATCGAAGTCCATCGGCAATACATTCAGTGCGATGCGCAATCTGACAATGATCAAGCTTCTCACCGGGCTTCTGAGCTGCTTTGAAAGATGGAAACCAATTCTTACCTTTCAAAGCGGATCTTCCCACTTTATGATATGCCAATTTCAGTTGTCTTCCGTAAAGAATGAAAAGATCGGTCTTCTCCCTGAAGAAAAGATCGATATTTTGAAACCAATCTGGATAGAGCCAATCGTCATCGCAAAGATAAGTCAGAATACCATGCGGTTCTTTGGCGATCAGATCCAGTGCCTTATTGATTCCCAGAATATGACCAGGAACTTTGTGCCGCTCTTCTGAGCTTCGACCTGAATGGAAAAATCGTATTCGTTTATCCGTACAAAGAGAACGAACGTCGAAATCACTTTCATCGTCCATTACATAGCAGCGCCAATCTTCATGCGTCTGATTCATGACCGAGGATAAGGCTCTCTGAAATCCTTTTGGACGATTGAAGCTGCTGAGAATATTGTAAACAATCATTACGATCTCCTGAAAATCGAAGAGCTTCCGATGCCATATTATTTCTCTTTCCTCTTAACAAATAAAGAATATGCGGAAAAGAATATGTTAAAAGTTGAGAACTATGTTTCAGTACTCTTTCTTCTTCGATGATGAAAAATCTTGAGAAAAACATTCGATAATCGCTTTTATTCAGAAAAAATTGAGTTGAATGTCCCTTCCGTAGTCCTTCGCGAAAAGCATCTGAGACCCATTCGATCAATAATATTCGGCCTCCTGGCTTCAGAATTCGATTGTACTCCCTCATAGCAGGTCCTAAATCCTGAAAAAGAATATGATCGAGCGTAGAAAGATCCAATATGGCCGAGAAAGTTTCAGATTGAAATGGAGTATGCCGCAAATCACCGCAAGTAATTCTCTGTTTTTTCGCTTGGATACAGATTTTTTTGTCAATTTCTAAAAGGAAAATTCGGCTATTTAACTGAGATCCGATATCGATGATTCCATTTTGATTTTCGCCCTGCAAATCTCCTCTTCCCTCGTTCCAAGCATCGATCTTCAGAATTCGAGCATCTGAAAGATTTTGAACGAGTTGCTGAGATTCTCGAAGATATTCTCGCTGAATTTCTCTATGATTTTCGAGGAAAGTCATAATTGTTCCCCATGGTGACTATATTTTTTCACACAATCTTCGTAACTTAGAGCTGTAAAATCACCACTTAGCATTCTCCGTTTATTTATCGCAGCTGATTTCAATTTTGCCTCAATCCCAACAGGAGTACAGCAATGCATGCAATAATTACTGATTATTCCGAATCGCAATTTCAATTTCTTGCATCTCAGAAAGAACTCCGTATCGTTCTGTCCGTAGCTTCCAAATTCGGTATATAATCCCACTTTTCGATACAGATTCCTATTCGAAATCATACTATTATTTCCAAGCCCAGGAATCGGTAGTACATAAATCTTATCAGCAATATGCACACATTTTTTCAAATCAAATTCTTTTGGATGCTGCCATTCAAATTTATGCGGCAATTCACTCCAATCATATAAAGGAGACTTTTCATCGACATTCGCTACAATGTATTTAATTGCATGACTGATGAGATCGAATTTCTTAGTTTCCCAAGCCTTTTGCAAATCGCCGAGCCAATTTGGAGGACAAACATAATCGCACATGTGCGTAACAATTATATCATTGTTGCTACTCACAATCCCACAATTAAAGGCACTGGAAACACCTCCATTCTCCTTGATGATGAGCTTATCATAGAATGGCTTTGCCTCTTCGCTCTTCAACCATTCATTCGTTCCATCCGTTGCGCCATCCGATACAATCGTAACTTTGCAAGGAATCCCAGCATTTCGCTTCAAATTGAAAAGCGACTGGCGCAGATAAGGTAGTTGATTGTAAGTCACAGCGATAATGTCAATCATCGGATTATCCTTTCCCATCGTTTTGCAAATTTTTCTGGAGTGAATTCAGCAATCAGCGGTTGGCATTCCCTGACTATCTTAGCTTGTAGTGCTTTATCACCAATCAAACATTCAAGTTTTTCCTTCATATCATCTATATCGTTTCGTCTATGGTACAGAGCCTTGTCACCATAGACTTCCTTGAAAACTTCCAGATCGCTCAATAGAATCGGAATATTGCAATGAATTGCCTCCACAGGAGTTATCCCAAACCCCTCGAAGACGCTTGGTGAGGTTAGTACTGTAGCTTTCTTTAAGTTGATAATTACATCTTCCCGCTTTATATTATTAAGAAACAATACTTTACTATTGAATTTTTCTGAATATCTCTTCAATTCCCTTCCATAAGCGGAATCCAAACCCCTGCCAATCAAGATAGATTGATATTCTTCGAGATCCCGTGCGGCCAGAATCGTGGATTCAAATTTTTTGTTGTAATAATAGCGCGAGATCTGGATGATATGTTTCTCTTTTCGCTGTTGCGGGATCGAATCGATGCCATGTATATCTATGAAAAAATAGATCTGTTCACTTGGAATATCGTAATGTTCTCGCAAAACTTTCTGTGTCCACATAGATGCAGAAATCACTAGATCACATTGTCTTAATAATTTTATCCTTTTTGCAATAGTTCGATCTCTGGAAGCATTTATAGCCATACCTTCAGCCGACATTTTCCATTCGCGCCAAGAAAATGGGACGTCCCAACACCACACGATTATCGGGACATTGAATTTCTCTTTCGCTTTCATAGCTTGAGGCAGTACCGAGACGCTGCCTGCATAAATCAGATCTACCGAGCGGTCACATTTCTGATACAGAAAATCATGATCTGTATATTTGCAGAATAGAAGGTCTTTATTCGTAATTACTTGCGGAGGAAAAAAATAGGAAATCCGCAATCTCAGTCTCCCTTCAACGAAGCGATCAGTTTACCGATTCCTTCTTCAATTCCAACCTTCGGCGCCCAGCCAAGTTCCTCCGCCTTCCGATTATTGCTAATAAAGATTTTCTGATCCCCGATCCTCTCACTTGAAAAAGAAATAAAAGGACGCCTATCGAATCTTTTTCCGAGTAAATCTAGCAATTCGAGCAAAGATATTGAGTTTTCAAGACCACCTCCTAAATTATAGATTTCTCCATTATTTTCTCTCATAGATAACTGCTCGTAAAAATCTACGAGATCGGAAATATACAAAATATCCCTGACTTGTTTCCCGTCTCCATAAATTGTAATCGGTATTTGCTCAAGAAAGCATCGCACGAACCATGCAACCCATCCTTGTGATTCCGTGCCTTTCTGGTGCACCCCATAGATACAACTTTGTATTACAACACACGTATCTAAGCCATAAGTCCTGGCATAATCCCGAATGTACTGATCGGCTGTCCCTTTACTATTGCCATAGGGCGTACAAAAATCTAATGGCTCATTCTCATCTATTCCACAAATATTATCCTTGAAACGGTATCTGGAATCTTCCTCAATAAGCTCTCTATTTTTTAAAGTTCCGAAAACTTTATTACTCGATGAAAAAATCAACTTCGCATCAGGACAATATTTTCTGTATGCCTCTAAAACATAAAAAGTCCCAAGCGCATTACTTTCAAAATCCTTCACTGGATCAATTATCGATGTTGTTACTGCTGTTTGACCACCGAGATGAAAGATAACATCGAAATGATTCTCAGCGAAAACTCTTTCAACATCGTTCCTATTTCTCAAATCCCCTTTTACGAATTCGCTGTTGTCGTCAGAGGAGATTAGATCGTAATTCTTCAAACTGCCGATTTTATCCAGATTATCAAATACAACGACTTTATGATTCTTGCTTAGAAATCTGATCGCCACGTTGATCCCAATGAAGCCTAAACCGCCAGTAACGAGAATATTCATTTCAAACCTTCTTCCAATACTTCTCGCCTATCTCTTTCAATATTCTCTCATTTACAAGAGTAAATTCTTCTCCTCGAATCTTTATGAAAGCCCCTCCGAATGGCGGACACCACAAGGCTCTGATCTTCCGATTTATCTCTTCTAATGTATCAAAAGGATTTATCTTCCTCAATTTCTCGAAGTCCTGCTTCGATACATAGCGTCCTTCGCCTTGGGGGATTCTCGGAAGCGTATCCGTCTCGCAGACCAAATCAATTACTTCTTTGAATAATCTAATGAGAAATTCATGACTTTTCTGTCTTAAAGAGAATGCCGTCTCTTTCTCAGGATCAATATTAAATTTGAGGACTTTAATCAGATCGCCAGTATCGAAGGATTCATCAACGAAATGAGCTGATACGCCCCAATAAGGCAGACCTTCATATATTGCAAAATTATAAGTCCCGCCCATACCTCTGAAGTCGGGTAGCGGTGCAGGATGAAAGTTAATGCATCCAATTCTTGGTAGTTCGATCAGTGGCTTTTTAATACGTTTCCAAAACCCAAGAGAAATAACCAGATCAATGTTTTCTAACGAATATTTGCATCTTGGATCACTTTTTTTTTCCTTGCCCAATGTATCATATAATTCGTTATCAGTTGCGATTGGAAGCCCGTACCGGCGCGCTGCAGTACTTAATTTTTCTTGCCAGAAAACGGGCTGGTTTTCAGCGAGTGCAACTACAACAACCACTTTGATATTTTTCTCGATGAGATATTTGAGGCCATCGACTGAGGATGGACTTTTGCCCATATAAATAACTCTCATGTGAAATCACCTCCGCGCCTCCACATTCAGACTCATTAAAATCCCTCTCTCCTTATCCATGTGCGGAATATACGACTGAGAAAAATCATCATAATTCTTGTGGATAGTCTCACGCCAGTCATACCGTCTTATATTTTTGAACCCATGTTTCTCTAAATATCTTTTCAATACAGTAAAATCAAAGACGCATCCGTGTTTATCCCCAGAACTCTTATGCCCTCCAACAATATGACACCACAGATCTTCTAAATCCATACCCGAATTATACATCACCACAACCTTCTCAAAATCTGATACGGCAATTCTAAGCAGTCCACCATGCTTTAAAACCCTGTACCATTCAGACAATGCCCGATCCACTTCGATATTTCGGGATAAATGATCCAGGACGTGACAAGCATAGATAACATCAATCAATTCATCGTTAAATATACTCAAATCGGTTATATCTCGTTGATAATCAAGATGATCATAATATTCTTTATCAATATGAATGAAACCAGGAATATAACGTTTCCCACAACCTAAATGTAATTTTTTCATGTTCAGATCTCAAATTTTCTATTATTCTTTAACAACGCGCCAAAAGAGAGATGTCTTGAATCGAAATTCATCTAATAAATGGAAGCCCCGCTTTTCAAAATCTCTGATTGCTTCTTTATCGAAAATTCTGTGGATATGCCCCGCAGATTTCCCCTTTCCGATCAAAACAAGGATTTGCCCATCTTTCCTCAGTACTCTGAATAATTCCACTATCATATTTTTGTAGACAGCATCCGGCAAATGTTCTATCACATCCAAACAGAATATAAAATCGAAAGAGCCATTAGGTTTCGGAATATGTTGAACGTCAGCTTCAAATATATCGATCTTCCATTTCTTATTTATATTTTTTGCCCAAGCTACTACTTTCGGATTGATGTCAAACATACTACAATTGAAAATCTGCCCATACCTGTCCAGAGTCCAGAACACCGTTTTCCCATCGTTGAAAGCGACTTCTAATACTTTTTTTTTATCTTTTACAATTGATGGGAAATCAATTCGATCCAGAATATTATATAGGCGTCTTCGATGATAGGGCATCCCAACGAACATCTTTTTCCAATGATCTGGATCATTATCTGGCCATTTATGATATTCACCTTGAGTATAGTAAGCTTTCCAATTAGAAAACATCGCCTATGGCAATTCTGGATGCCATCCTTTTCGGAGGTAAAACAAAGTTGATTTTATTTCTAATCTTATTGAAATTAAAATCTGGAGCGCCAGGACACATCGCTAAATTTTCAATACTAAAATTAAAGGTCTTGCATGTTTCATAAAAATCTACTCGATCAAAATAGCATAGTCGTCCATTTTCCAGAGTATCTTTTCTGAGTAGATGTTTTTCTGGGAAATAAAAATCTATTATATGCATCATTTTACCATGCGGCTCTAATAATCTCTTCAATTTTTTGATTGTCTCAATTCTGCAATTTGAGGGAACAATATGTTCAAGAACACTGCAAGAAACGATAGCATCAAATTTGGTTAGATCGAAATCGAATATATCTCCGATCCAATACGTTACATCTGGATAGTGTAAATCCATTTCCTCTTTATGAGAAACAATATAACCCGCGCTATCATCATCGATGCCCCAAACTTCGAAATCCTTATTTGCCAAAAATTGAGGAAAGGGATTTTCTCCGCAGCCGAAATCCATAACTTTCAGCTTTCTATTTAAATTCAGTTTCTCAAATAATTGCTTCAGCCACAGATAGGCGAAGGGATATTCCCATTGTTTAGAACTCTGAGTCCATCTAAGCTTTGGACGAAAGTGCTTCGCAGGTTCACCCACTTTCTCTATCTCATCTAAAATTTGGCGATATGAATCGATTTGTTCTCGATCTTCCCAGACGAGCATGTTATTCATCCTTCTCAAATATTTTCTTAAATCTCAGAAGCCGTTTCCGAGAATCTTTCCCGTGCAAATGTATATAGGCTGGTTTAAAGATCGATATTTCTTCATCTGTTAATTTTGGATTTCGAAGATCAGGAGAAATGAAATGTAGATAGGGATTCGCAAATAACATTGAGGGAACTCTTCGCCTTAGCATATTGATCAGATTTTGGCTTCCTCCCATCGGTCCCGCATTTATTTCTGAATAAAATTTACGAAATAGATCGATAAATCTACTTTCTCTTTTCCAAAGTGTAAATCCACTTCCCGGAATTTGATGACCGATTAACATTCTGGGATCTTTTCGCCTCACCATATATAAATCAAATCTATGTTCAAATCGATTCAATTCTGAATTTACTTCATCTAAGATGTTCCCCGAAAACATCGAATCTGCATCCAAACTCAAGATATATCTCGATTCCGGTGCAACATCTTTTATAGCTTCATCCATAATCAGCGGCTTCATCGAAGCATATGCCCGATCATGAACTCCATCCTGATCGTACTGATATGTAAAAAATTTATGGATCCTCACACAATCTTCAGCTTTCTTTCTATATAATTCAGCAGGAATTGACACAAGATTATCCGATCTTATCTCAGATAACATCTCTGCTGCAATCGAATCTACGACCACATATAACGAAGTATCATGATGCTTCAAAAATGTTTCTACCATGATAGGTGCTACTTTAGCGTATCTTTCCCCGCATGCTATAAAGATCGGTGCAATCATTTGATCGCCTCCAAGACATCTCTTGCACTTAATTCCTCTAAACACTTCCGATGCTGGCAGCCATGATAAACTGTACCCTTCGAAATCATACCTGAAAACTGACACGGCTGACATGGCAGATTTTTAGAAATAGGAATAACATTATTCGGCGGCATGTTCTTCACTGGATCTGTACAGCCGAAAATGATATAGGTTTTTGTTCCTAAAGCGGCGGAATAGTGAGAAATCCCTCCTTCATTTCCTATAAAGATTTCTGCATTTCGAATGAGGCCGCCGGTCTGTAGTAGAGATAACTCACCTCGATAATCAGTAATCTTCTCGAAATTTCCAGTTTTCTCCAATCCTACGAGCGCCACATCTTCTAATTTAGAAGCCAATTCTTCCCAATGAACCCATCGTTTACACAGCCAATTTTTTTGACCTTCGGGCCAGATAACTATTTTATGTTTTGCCGATGCCTCTGTATAATTAATAAAATCAATATTAAATTTTTTCGGCAATTCCTCTCCAGCTTTAATGAACCACGCTTTATATTCTGGGAAAGATTTTCTGGGAGGTGGTAATACGATTCTGTAACCCCCTGGAATTTTTTTTCTACTGAGATAGATTTGATCGAAAATATTTACTATCAAATTTTTAGTCTCAGGAAAAGCTAACTCTCCGCCAGTAAAAGCAGTTATCCTTCCGTATCTTCTCTTCATTTCAAATGCAAAAGGCAGGCTTTGAATAATATTTCCAATACCTGAAAATAATAGTATGCAATAATTTTTATTCAAAACTATTATCTCTCTTCAGTGACTTCTCTCCACGACTAAAGCCGGGAGCTTCTCAGTTCACTGACCCGTCTTCAAGCACGTGATCTCTCTGAGCGTTAATTCGGACTCGTCCAGCCTTATGCAGCGATTTTTCATCCCTCCGCGATTGAAATCGGGGGTTTTCAAATCGCAATTTCAATAACAAAGCACATTGAGATCTCACCGTTTGGTCTGAAGATTTCTGTTCGACTGCACAAGCGACAGTTTTCTCGCATTCTTCAAAGCCCTTACCAGAATCAGTCCAGTATCGCTCCTTAACAACTTTCCAATCGCCAATCAGCATCCCAATTCGATCTTCATTATATATTAAAGCACGATAACGATGCCGTATCCATTTATTCTCTAAGGGAGTATCTTTTAACTTATCCCTAAAATTTTCTTCAGGCGAAAGTATCCGTTCTTTGCCGCAGGGAAAGGTTAAGAGAAGATGCCCATCTTTCTTAACCAACTTTTTCATGCGATCTACTGCCCGTATATCTCCGAATAAATCGAATTCGTTATTACAGCTATATCCCATGGCCACGATGTGCTCAATAGCAGAGATCGAGATTACAATATCGTATAAAACATCCGAATCATAGTCTAAGATATTTGCTTCAATATACTTAATTTTATTTAAGAGATTTCTCCATTTTTCTTTGCTTTGATGTTTTTTAGATCTCTCTGGAATTAGTAAAGCTTCACCTTGTATACGCTTGGAATCGCCGTCGAGTCCAGTGTAATCAATATTGCCGAATTCTAATATTGGCTCGATATATCCTGCACCAGCAAATCCTACATCGAGTAACGATACCTGATCGCTTTTGATCGATAAACCATAGAGTTCAGTTAACAGAAACTTAATTTCAATTTCTCTTGCAGATTTTGCTGCAAACGAGGAAGGTCGAACATAGTTATACATTTTCTGTGCTCTTCCTTTTCTTATCGATCACAAGCAAATAAATTCGTTTTTTAATCCCATCTTCGGGTTTCGTCTTTATCTTCGAAATAGACACATGATAAGGAGCACTCAAGACTCTAAATTCATTTACATCTCTGAATCCTCCACCTTTCATATCACTCCAGAAATGTTTATGCGACGGATGCCAGAAAAATTTCCCGAGTGGAAAAGTAACGATAAGCCGGGTCAGAGTCAAATCAAGTAAATTCTGGAATGCCTTTTGGAAATCTTTCAAGTGCTCTAATGTTTCAGAGCAGATAACGATCGGCCTTCTCTCTGATAAATCAGGATCAAGTATGTTCATCTTTTTAAATGTCAAACCTGGTTGCTCTTGAAATAGAATTATTTTTTTGATATCGGTAGCAAGAACATCGTAACCCATTTTATGAAGATGGTATTCTATTCTGCCCTCACCGCATCCAACAGTAAGAACTTTTTTCTCACAACTATATTTCGGAAAAGCATTTATAATCGAAATATCTCTGAGGTCTAAATCTTTCATATTTTGAACCATCAACGATAGAAATTTTTGATCGCATTACGCACATATACAATTTGCGATAAAGTAAGAGCAGGGAAAGATGGTAAGCAGATTCCATGATCATATCCATAAATTGCATTCGGGAAATACTTATCATCCGATTTCAAATATTTATAGTAAGGCTGCTGGTGCAACGGATAAAAAAATGTTCGCGGTTCAATTTCTTTATCTGACAAATAGTCCATCAATTCATGAGCTTTTTCACATAAAATGACCACCCGAAACGGTATATACCCAGAATCTGAGTGCGGAAGCAAAAACCGAACTTCTTTTACACTATCCAATTCTTCTTGATATATTTCAAGAACCGCCTTTTTTCTGGCGACAATCTCTTTGAGCCTCTGTAGCTGTACCAACCCAACTGCAGCCTGAATATCTGTTATTCTAAAATTGTATCCGATTTTCGGATGAATGAATGTACCACGCTCAATCCGTCCCTGATTACGAAGATATAGCAATTTTTCATAAATCGTCTCGTTATTCGTTACAACGAAACCACCTTCTCCAACGGTGATGGTTTTGTCTGCAAAAAATGAAAAACATCCTATGTCTCCAAACGTTCCACAAAGTTGATCTTGCCATGTAACCGCCAGTGACTGTGCAGCGTCCTCAATTACCATAAGGTTATGGTCACTGGCAAACCGCATAACTTCAGTCATATTTGCAGCCATGCCATAAAGATGCACTGGCATAATAGCTTTAGTTTTTTGAGATAAGACTCGATGACAGTCTTCTACACTAATCTGAAAATCTTCCTTTTTCACATCTACAAATACAGGCTTCGCACCAACCATTTCTACAGCATTCGCAGATGCAATAAAGGTAGAATCTGGCACAATAACTTCATCATCTGCGCCAATTCCGATTGCTCGAAGCCCCAAGTACAGAGCTAACGTGCCGTTCGGTGCAAATACACCATATTTAGATCCCAATAACTTACATAGCTTCTTATTGAATTCCTTTGCTTTAGGGCCCTCTGTAATCCACTTGCTTTCGAAGCAATCCTTGATGGCAAGGTATTCTGCTGAATCAATGAAAGGCACAAATTGAGGAACTTTCATTATTTCTCCTTTGATATAAATCTGTTTCGATTTTCAATATACCACTTTACAGTTTTTTTTATTCCCTGTCTTATATTTATTTCGGGTTCCCAATTTAAGATAGCTTTCATCTTTGATACATCCAAAATTTTCTTGGGCGCTCCATCTGGTCGAGCGGTATCGAATTTAAATTCACCCTCCCACAAAGCAGCGTGTTTTATCAAATAAGCAATTTCTCGAATGGAACATCCCTTACCTTCACCGATGTTCATTATCTCGATATTATCATATTTCTCCATAGCCATTATAATTCCTTCTGCCGCATCTTCAACATAGCCCCATTCTCTTATCGGATTGCCAGTACCCCAAATAATTACAAATTCTTCATTGTTTTGTTTTGCCTGAACAATTTTCGCAATTAAAGCCCCAAGAGCATGAGATCTCACTGGATCAAAGTGATCATTGGGACCATAAAGATTTGGCAAGATCAAATGAATACTATTGAAACCATATTTTTGTTGATATGCTTTACACTGAACCCATGTTGCCTTACGAGGCATACCATAAGTTAAAACTGTATTATGCATGGGGCCATCCCACCATTCACTTTCAGTATAAATCTCGGCAATCCCAGGATAAGTACAGTTAGGAAGAATATTTACGAGTTTATTTACACCCACTTCATAGCAGGCCCGAATCAAATTGAATCCAATTTGAATGTTATCTTCATAGATCTCCACCGGCTTTAAATCATTATATGCGATCCCGCCTACATGTGCAGCACAATTTATAACAATATCAGGCTGTTTAGATAGCAAAAAACTAAAAAGGTTGTCATATCTTTTTATATTAACTCCCGTGCCCCTGCTGAAACAAACTATATCATAACCTTTATTTCGAAGTTTTTCCGCGATAGTTCTACCCAAAAAACCATATCCTCCAGCAATAGCAATTTTCATGAAAGTCTCCTTTTGATCAAATATGCGTCATCCATTGCTTATTATGCGCCACTGTTCCTTCCGATAGTATCTTTTCTCTTTCCAGATCAGCGTCCACCATAATATGTACAAGGTCTTTAAAAGTAGTTCTTGAATTCCATCCGAGTTTTTCATGTGCTTTTCTTGCATCTCCCAAAAGATAATTTATCTCGGTAGGTCTGATCAATCTTGGATCGATCTCAACATATTCTGTCCAATCTAATCCAGCATAAGTAAATGCTTCCTCAACGAATTCTTTTACAGAATGAGCTTCACCGGTTGCAATTATGTAATCATCAGGTTCTTTCTGTTGCAACATAAACCATATTGCCTCTACGTACTCAGGCGCATATCCAAAATCTCTATACGCAGTCAGATTTCCTAAATAAAGTTTATTCTGAATACCAAGCTTAATTCGAGCTACGGCTCTTGTAATTTTTCTCGTAACAAAAGTTTCGCCTCTTCTCGGCGATTCGTGATTAAACAAAATGCCACAAGCAATCCACATTCCATAGGCTTTCCGATAATTTTTGCAAATATGATGAGCGCAAAGTTTTGCTATCGCATAAGGACTACAAGGATTAAAAGGTACTTTTTCATCTTGAGGTGAAGGCATATTACCAAACATTTCACTACTCGATGCCTGGTAAATTTTGGGTTTTATTCCTAATCTTCTAACTCCTTCCAAGAGCCGTACCATGCCCAATGCAATCGAATCAATAGTGTACTCTGGTATTTCGAAACTGACCATCACATGACTTTGTGCCGCCAGATTATAAATTTCATCTGGCTTCACTAAACCAATTATTTTAGTCAAACTACTTCCATCCGTCATATCACCTCTAAAAAAAGCGAACCGATCCCAGCCTACATTTTCAATTAAATGATCAATCCGACTTGTATTGAAGCTACTCGATCTTCTTGCGATTCCAACAACTTTATAATCTTTTTGCAAAAGAAATTCTGCAAGATAAGATCCATCCTGACCTGTTATTCCAGTAATCAATGCTGTTTTCATTTTTTTTCAAATCTATTTGAGAATTACATCGGCCTCAAATCCCGAATAATTTTTTCTTATAATCTCTAAATCTTCATCTTTAAGCAAGCCTAAAGCTTGGCGTTCCGCTACATTTTTATGGTTGAATCTGCCTTTGTTAATCACATTCAAAGTTAAAAATGTCTCACTTGCAATTACAACAGTCGCCATTTCCCTTGCGGCCATTTTAAAATTTGTTGTTTCAAATTGCCATATCGTAAGATTCGGCTTCAGATATTTCAGAAAATGGTCCCTCTGCCAAATGGATCCCGGAAGACCGTTCCGATACTTTGGATATTGACCCTGCGCTATCTCAATTATACCATCCGACACCGTTTTTCCCACAAATTTCTTTGTTGCTACATCTAAAAATGCTTTTTGGATTCTATTATCAATGAATAACCTTTCTATCCGATCTAAACGTTCCAGATCAACTGGCTTGATTAAGAAAGTATCATCCGCGAAAATTAAGAAATAGGGATCTTTTACAGATTCAAAAAAGATTCTTACAGCGTTTGACCAGTAAATACTATAATCAGATTGATGTCCAAAAGAATAGAATGTAAAATTAGGCGGTAAATCGAAATCCGGTTTAGCATAGCCCAAAACCGTCACTTCCTCATCACTATTCCAATATTTGTTAAAAAAATACGCATTATATTTAAGCAAGGGAAGATACTGATCACAGGTAGTGATATACTTTTTCATTTTGAAATCTTTTCAATTATCTTTTTAGCATAGTTATTATTATCATATTTTTGAACAGTCTTAAATCCATATTCAGCTATTTTTTCTCTTTCCTCTTCATGTTTTAGATAATATTTAATCTTGCTTC
>Ga0209986_10000496_pt1 | contig 37511 bp, 38 predicted proteins | sample BlataG_FD_183168 | JGI IMG/M metagenome (GOLD analysis project Ga0209986, IMG submission 183168) | Deep subsurface microbial communities from Black Sea to uncover new lineages of life (NeLLi) - Black_00105 metaG (SPAdes) (version 2) | ecosystem: Environmental > Aquatic > Marine > Oceanic >... | reverse complement strand
GCTTTGAGAGAGATGATCGGTTCGATAGACAGAGGCTTATCGAGTGGATAGATCAGGAAAAGATCTCGCGATCTTCCGTACTCGTCCTAGGCGCTGGAGCGCTTGGAAACGAGGTTGTAAAGAACCTCGTCCTTTCGGGCTTCTATACATTGACTATTGTTGATTTCGATCGGGTGGAGAGATCTAATCTCGCACGCTGCGTTTTCTTTACCGAGCATGACGCCGAGAGGAGGGCTTGGAAGGCGGAATGTCTCGCAAGGGCGATTGAGGACTTTTCGGATGAAATCAAAGTCTCCTTTTTTACCAACCCCGTGGAGGAGCTGCCGCGAAATGTTTTTGCGGAGCAGGACCTCATCTTCGGCTGCCTGGATAATTTTAAAGCGCGCCTTCATGTTAATGCATATGCATCTCTTGCTTGCAAGCCATACATCGATGGTGGCATGCAGGGAACGATCGGTAGAATATTTCTCTCAAAGCCTCCTGATGGCCCCTGTCTGGAATGCGCTTCGAACGCGACGCACTCAAAGATTGCTGCACTGAGATTTTCGTGCACTGACTCCTCCGTGAATTTCTTCGCTCCTCCGACACCAGCCGAGATTACCACGACCAGCATCGTATCTGCTTTGGCCGTGAAGGAGGGTATGAGGCTCCTTTCGCCCAAAGCGCCCAAATTAGAAGGCCAGATGATTTACTATGACGGCCTCAGAAATTCGCTGGAGCTGATGGAATTGGATGTTGATCCCTCCTGTCCAAATCATGGGAGCATGCGAGATAGAGGATCGACGGAATGACCGCAACCACGGTGCTACAATTAGTCAGTAGTGTTTTTATATGCAACATTACTGGCGTAGATGGGTGATATCTTGAGCATAGTGGTCAAAGTGAAGAATGCGGAGACCGGCTCAACGTTAGACATGGAGCTGGAGCCGGAGAATACGATCAACGAAATCATCGAGAGCGCTGCCTCCTTTTGGCACAAGGATCCCGGAGCATATGTCCTACGGAGAGGAAAGAAAGTCTTGGGCGGTAACCTATCGGTTCAGGAGATCTCTCTCATGACCGGTGACGTCCTGGAGCTGATCCCAGATCCAGAGGGCGGATAGCTCAATGCCTCTCCCGCCGGAGATTCTTAGATCGAGATTGAAAAACGAAATCGAGACATGCCACCGTCAGCTGCGACATCATGTTGAGGTGTCTGACTCCTATCTCAAGTCCTTCCCAGTCACCGTCATAGTCACGCTTCTGAGAACCCCTGGGCCTATTTGGAACGGCGATCGTCTTATGACGAGATTTGTTCATCGCCTGCATATCATAATCACGGAGGATTATCCGTACGAAAAGCCAATTGTGAAGTGGCAGACCCCAGTGTTTCACCCGAACATCATGGAGGCGAAAGATGGCGGGTATGTCTGCACCAAGCTTCTCGAGCGATGGGATTTCGGATCCACTCTGGTGACCTTCATAAAGGGAATAGAGATTCTTCTGGCAAAACCTAACCCCGGCAACCCCTTCGGGAGCGATTCCTGCACGAGGGCAGCCGAATATTTCAGTACGCATCGTTACTCTCCACCTGTGATTAGACTTTCACGGCCTTCTCCGAGGCTTTTAGGTGATTCAAATGACCGAGCCTAAGATCCTCTCCTTTTCAGCAGGTCCAGTAATCGAGCGTGAGCCTCCCGATCACGAGCATATTAAGCCTCATGCATGGCTCTCGCGTGATCTGAAAGCAAGATATGATAAGAGATTGAGGAAGAAGGGATTCTTTGAGCTGTATATCTCAAAACTCGCCGCAGAAAAAATGATGAATCACGCGAAGAGTCTCGGGAGGATCAGAAAAGAGGCCCTTGGCTTCATTCTCGGAGATGTCTGCAGCTCTGAAGGACGGAATTTCGTGATCGCGCGGGAGATTGTGACGGGGACTCTCCTGAGCACTTCAGATCGCGTTAAGTTTGACCGGGATAACCTCTCCAGGCTGTTCACGGAGCTCGATGCATCGGGATTCGATTATGTAATTGTTGGCTGGTATCACTCTCATCCTGGGTATGGCTGCTTTATGTCGCGGGTCGATATCAGCACGCAGGCAACGGTCTTCAGCGAGAGCTTTCATTCGGCAATTGTGATAGATCCCAGGTTGAAGGAGATCAAGGCTTTCAGGTTCAAGGGTAAGCGCTGCCTCCCGCTCGATTTTGCCGTATATTGGCATGATTTAGAAAGCCCTTACAACGGATTTGTCGTTCGGCGGTCAAGAATCGTGAAGAATAGCCGGGCATAGAAAAGAAAGGCTTTTGATGTTGCATTCTCAATTACTATATCGAGAGATGTAAAATGTCTTGCCATCGCGCTGATCCTACCAACCATGCAAGGCATCTTCGCCGTTCCATCCTTTCGCTACTCATCATTCCGACATTATTACTGAGCGGTGTTCCATCAGCGGCGTTTTCACCCCCGCCGATCTTTGTCGCACCCATGGAGTATTATGTGGATGTCATCTCGGGTAATCTAACGGCGGATTTCATGAAGAGTTGGCCCAGGGTGATCTTCGTAAATTCTACCTCGAGTCTGTCGCCGAGCTTCGATCTCGGAATACTCAGCATACGATTTTACAATAGCTCTGTTGCTGATGGAGTCGAAAATCTTCGCATTGATCATCCCGAGCTTATTGCCCCCACAGACCTACTTTCCTGGAACTTATCGATCGATGAGCTCGATTACTCGGCGAATAAAGGAGAGTATGTAATAGTTAGATCAAGCGCGGTCTTGAATCTCTTTGATCCGCAGGTATTGACCAGCTCTGACGAGGAATATCTCCAGCCAGTGATAGAAGATTGGGGTATGATTGAAATTCAATTTGAGATTTCGCAATTGGACGGGTTTCAGACCGATCTGCATCCCTCGAAAGCTCTGTTGCCAAATCATCGCATAAGTATCTCCATCACAATTCTCATCTATGAAGTCGATGAATTTTACGCCCTGGCAATTGAAGAAAATTTCCAGGCAGGTGGCCGAACCAAAATGGCGAGAATCTATCCGAGCACCATGAGCGGCACAACATTTGTTGAGGAGGTATCTACCTGGGAGAATGAACTCAGTGATTCAACTGATATAGCCCATGAGATTCCGCCTGGGATGGGAGATTGGCAGCTGATCTCGCTCTCTACCACAACTGGTGCAGAACAAGCGCTTTGCGCGTGGAATCGTTCCATCATGGTGAATCGCGGTGGCGATCAGCTGACCAATTATTCCTATTGGTTCTACAGGACGACAGGGACTTCGGTGAGCCTTCTATCGCTCTCCTATTTGGAGGAAGATACGGAGAGCTTAGAGATTCAACAGACGGTATCTCTCATCGATGAAGGGTTTGACCAGCCGCTCACCAACATCCTTTTGGATTTCCTTCCATTCCTGATAGGTCTATCTGTTCTAATTCCTTCAATTCTCCTCGCCTATAGATTTGCCCGGATCAGAAGAGCCTCCAGGATAACTTCTCAGATATGGGATGAGAACAGCTCAGAATCAGAGATCAAACCCAAATAGCGTGTCTCATTCTCATCGATTGGTCCGTTTCTCCTATCTTCTTCATGATCACGGACACGATACCGTCCAACAATAGAGCAGTCGCCTCTTCAAATATAGTCCCCAACGGAGCATAATCGAGCCTGAATTCGTCACCCACAGCCTTATTTGCTATGATTATATTCGTGGAGGCCGCATGAGCAAGTTTGGAATGAGGCACTGAGGTAATTGCGATAACTTTTCCGCCAATCCTTCTCACGATATTTACCGTCTGAACCACTGAACTCGTCTGGCCTGTATTGGATATCACTATTGCCACGGAATTTGGCTCAACCATTGGAGTATTGCACTCTCCAAGGAAAAAGACTTCGAGACCGAGCTGAACCAGTCTAATGGCAAATGCCTTTGCGACGAGACCGGATCGTCCAACTCCGTACAGAAAGATTTTCTCGGCATTGACGATTGCATCGATCATCGCGTCAACGGCTTTTCGGAACTCATCGTCTATTTTGAGATTCGTCGGGATCGTTTTGCAGAGATAACTGACAGCATCCTCGATATCTGAGCTCACAGTCAGCCCTCCTTCTTGCTTACTCTTATCTCCTTGGCAAGTCTCTTTGCGAGCAATCGCTCGAAAATCACTTTCATGTACATCGCATCATGCTCAAGCAACGGCGATGACGAAACGAGCGTTATCTCGTATCCGCCATCGAGAATGCAATCAGCAAGAGGCTCGAACCTCAGATCGCCTTTTTTAATTGGCGTTAGTCTCTTCTCGTTTCCGCTTTCGTGCTCTACACCCGAGAAATGCGCATACAACTGCTCCCCTTTCATCAGCGGTAGGATCCTTTCAATCAGTTTCTGGAAATCCGATGGTTCCCGGAGATTGCCGCCGTCTTTCGCATGCGCTCTCGCGAAATTTATAACAGGAACGACCTTCTTGATATCCCTGCTAATGCTGATGATTTCCTGAACGCTTCCGAAGACCTCTTGTCTTCCGGAGTTTTCTACGCCTATCTTCACATTCATCTTGTTTTTAGTTATCCATTTCGAGAGCGACTCTAAGCGTCCCTTCACCCTTTTCATAGCAGTTCGCGAGGTGATATCACCATATAGGCCGAGATGAGTGGTGATTATCTCCGCCTGAAGCTCATTGGCTATGATTGCCGCCCATCTGATGGCATCCATGCTTCTGAAACAGATCTCGTCGTTGCTGACAAGATCCATGTAATAGGGCGTATGAACTGCGAGCTTCACGTCGAGCTCCTTGGCAATCTCTCCCAGCTCATGTAGCTCAGAATAATTTCTTGCCACGCCGCAAGCAAGGCTTATCAATGTATCTCCTTTCTTAATGGGCTTGCTGAGGTCGGAGAGCGGTTCCATCTTCTCTCCCTTCTCCCTCAATATCTCAATCACAAGCTCACTTTCGACTTCCTTCGGTGTCTTTCCGCACTCTTCGGGATCGGCGGGGCGCTCCAACATATTGGTTCTTAAAAGCTGCACCTCAAGTGTATTGAGTCCGAGATTGTGCACATCTTCAATCCCGTCTCGAAGTGTCCTCCCTTTGCAAGAAAGCGGAATTCCTGCAGGGCCAAAACGTATCATAAACGAGCACCTGGGGTAGTCAAACTACCGGTCAATATCGATACTTGTATTTAATCCTCTTCTGTCCTCTATCCTCCCGTTTTTCTGTCCGGACGGAGCTTTCATCCGGCTATTGTCACCATTACTGGTCTGTCAATTTCACACCAAAACCTTTTAAAGGGACCTATCATTAGGAGCCTTTGCTTCCGTGTTCAGTCGGAGGAGTCAGACATGGGAAAGAGAGTATTAAAGACGAACCCCAACCTGCTGAGCCTCGCGGAGAGGCTGAAGAGGGAGAGCTTTGAAAACAAGGCTCCTGTCTGGCGAGACGTTGCGGAGCGCCTGCTGAAACCCAGAAGTCAGTGGGCAGAGGTGAATTTGAGCAAGATAGAACGCTACGCCTTGGAAAACGAGATGATCATTATCCCCGGCAAGCTGCTGGGCGCTGGTACTATACGAAAAAAGGTGTCCGTTGCCGCCTTTAAAAGCTCAAAAGCCGCGAGAGAGAAGATCGCCCAGGCAGGCGGAAGGAGCATGTCAATCGAGGAGCTGCTTGAAAGCAACCCAAAGGGCTCTAATCTGAGGATCATGAGGTGAGCTGAAATGCGAGTGATAGATGCCGATGGGTTGGTTCTCGGGAGAATGTGCTCCGTAGTCGCTAAGGGCCTACTGGAGGGTGAGGAGATCGTCATAGTAAATGCGGAAAAGGCGATCGTTTCCGGCAAGAGAACCTCCATTATGGAGGAGTACCGGGAAAGCCGAAATCGGGGAAAGGTTCGCAAGGGTCCTTTCTATCCGCGAATGCCTGATAGAATTTTACGAAGGACTGTCAGCCGGATGATGCAGCATAGAAAGGCTCATGGCAAGAAAGCGATGTCCCATCTGAAGATCTTCATTGGTATCCCTGAAGAGCTTAAGGACGAGAAGTTCGAGGCTATTGAATTAGCTCGCAAGACTGGCACTCTGCAGAGATTCATGACTCTGGGAGACATATCTCGGGAGTTAGGGGCAAAGTTCTAGGTGAGGTTCATGAAAATCGCTGTGGCAAGTGGAAAGAGAAAAGAGGCAATCGCCAGAGCTACAGTCAGGGATGGTAAAGGACGCGTTCGAATCAATTATAAACCTCTGGAGTTTCACGAGCCTCAATTAGCTCAGGTTAAAATATGGGAGCCGATTCAGATTGCGGGTGATGTGGTACAGAAGCTCGATATCGATGTGAAAGTGAAGGGTGGTGGCGTAATGGGGCAGGCCGATGCTTCGCGAACAGCCATTGCGAAAGCCCTTATCGAATTCACTAAGGATAATGAGCTGAAGAGAAAACTCCTGCTGTACGATAGATCTCTGTTGGTATCCGATCCGCGAAGGAAGCTTCCTAAGACGCCCATGGGCCGTGGTGCGAGAAAGAAGAGGCAGAAATCCTATAGGTGAACGAGTTGATAATCCCCGTAAGATGCTTCACATGTGGAAAGGTGATAGGTGGGCTATACGAAGAATTTCTCAGGCGAATTCAAATGGGTGAGCAGCCCAAGGAGGTTTTGGACTCGCTGGGACTGGAAAGGTACTGCTGCCGTCGGATCTTCTTGACCCACGTCGAGCTTATAGATGAAATCTCTCCCTATGGATAGCTGAGGTAAAGCTGATAGCTCGATTTTCATGGGCCCGTGGGGTAGTTTGGTATCCTTCCAGCTTGGGGTGCTGGTAACTCCAGTTCAAATCTGGGCGGGCCCACTGATTATTCAATCATTTGAAATCAGAAAAAGCCCCGCTTCGTCAGAGCCACTTTTTGACATATTCTCTGCTGACATTCCATAATCGTTTTGCCATATCCATATCATTGGATTTCTCGGAAGTTTGCACGATCTTCTTTTTTCTGAAGCATTCCCCAGAAATATTCTCAACCTCTGGTGATGTTGCCAAGAAGATTGATGTCTCTGCTCCTTTTCTTGGGCTTACTGCAATCAATTTAATGAAAGCTCTGGTAAATCGGTTGGAATTTCTAAATAGGTTAGTTGAAACCAATCCAGGCATTAAACAATTGGCCATGATTCCCGTATCTTTCAATCGCCTTGCCAATTCCTTTGTAAACAATATATTGGCTAATTTCGATTGTCTGTACGCTCTCATAGGGCTGTATTTCTCCTTACCTTCGATATCGTTAAAATTTATGATCCCCCGATGAAGCCCTGATGTAACATTTATTATTCTTGCTGGGCTGCTCTTTTTTATCTTTTCCAGTAAAAGATCAGTCATCAAGAAATGAGCAAGATGATTAATTGCAAAAGTATTTTCAATACCGTCCTTCGTAATCTTTCTTCTTTTTTCCCATACCCCAGCGTTATTGATCAAAACATGCAATTTATCATAATTCTCTGTGAATCGGTCGCAACAATTACGGATAGATAGAAAAGATGACAAATCACAATCCAATACATCAATCATCTTGTTATTGGAGATGTCAATAATTTCATTTTTAACTCCTTCACCCTTTTGTTTGTTCCGGCTTGTAAACACTACAATTGCGTCTAATTTAGCCAAAGCAATTGCAGTTTCCTTGCCTATGCCTGAAGTCGCTCCTGTTATTAAGCAGATTTTTTCATTCATATACTTACCTATTTGTAACTAATATCCAAATGTATTATTGAATTTTCTGCATGAGGGCAAAATCCATTAATCCCTTCAGAAAAAGACTTATTATAGCATGTGGGTGCGGAGATAGGGGATTTAATTTATGACTAAGGTAAAGTTGAAAACGAGGAAAACTTCCACTTTCGTCTATATAGAACATAAAGGCGCCTATCGCGAGATTCCTTACGAGAATTATATGGAAAAAGTGTTTTCGTGGTCGAAAGAGAAAAAGGTAAGACCCGGTTTCAAGCCCATGGCAATATTTTATGATGATCCAGAAAAAATAGCACCAGAGAACTGTAAGAGTGAGATTGGCATTACTATTAAAGGGAAGCCGCAATCCGACGAGAATATCAAAGTCAAGGAAATACCCATCACGGAAGTAGCTACAATCAAGCACAAGGGATCTGCTGAGGACTATCCAGCAACTTATAAAGCGCTTGATGATTGGATTTTAAAAAATGGATATGAAGTGACTGGACCGTTTATTGAGATTTATACTAAAAAGCCGAAGAACATAGGCGGAAAAACGATTCTATTCAGTGAAATTCAGGCACCGATCAAGAAAAAGTAACCAAGGTAATTTGGGAGATGTTTGCAGTCACTCTTTTTCTTACCTTCCTGAGATGTCAATTTTCCCCAATACTATCTTTGATCAACCGAAACTGGTCATTTAGAATCACCTGGTTTCAATTTCGGAAAAGTGTTCAAGCAACTATAAATGTCAATTAGGCTAATTTTATCTTTTTTGGATTGAACTTGATTATAGCAAGCGGTATTATTAGGGTTTAAATAATGAGAGGATATCCTTTCCCGGTCAGAAATCATAAATAGCTCAACTATGCGGGGAGGGATTGTTGTGACCATCCCGTCTTCAAAGGTGGACTCAGTAGGATTATTGCATGAAAAGAATAATATCTGAATCGGGAATTCCAAATAATACAGCTGAGAGAGAGGAACCGAAGGGCGTCAAAACGCTTCTCGGTGATCCCAAGAAGGCAATTATCAAACTTTCATTGCCGATGATTGCGGCAATGTTAGCCCAGACCGTATATAATCTTGTAGATGCTATCTGGGTTTCTGGTCTTGGTGCTGATGCACTTGCTGCGATCGGTTTTGTCTTCCCGTTTTTCTTTATGGCAATGGCTGTATCAACTGGTTTAGGTGTTGGCGGTGGATCTGCTATTTCACGGAGGATTGGTGAACGGGATAAGGAAGGCGCTGATAATGTTGCAGTCCATACGATTATCATTACATTGATAGTTGCAATTGCTTTTACCATCCCGCTTTTCGTATTCGCCGATCAGCTATTCGTTATGATAGGTGCTGCTGGAACAGCGGGCATGGCTTCAGCCTATGCCAAAATTATCTTTGCTGGCACAGTTATTATATTCTTCACCGCCGTATCAAACGCAATATTGCGAGGGGAGGGTGACGCCAAGAGGGCTATGTATGTCATGATTTTGGGAGCAGGTTTGAATATCGTATTGGATCCAATTTTCATTTACACTCTTGGCTTGGGGATTGAAGGCGCTGCTTGGGCCACACTCGTATCTATGAGCATTTCAGCTCTGATCATGTTAAATTGGTTGTTCTTTAAAAAGGATACATACGTATCGATTAGACTTCCCACTTTTAAGTTCAATAAGAATATCATCAACGATATTTTCAAGGTCGGTCTTCCCGCATCTGTGCAGCAGCTATCTATGTCAATTATGATGTTGATATTGAATATTGTTATTATCAGCATTGCTGATAATGGTACAGACGGAGTTGCGGTTTACTCAACCGGATGGCGAGTAGCGACCATTGCGATATTGCCCCTCCTAGGTATTGCTACTGCAGTTGTATCCGTAACGGGAGCAGCTTTTGGCGCAAGAGATTTTGAAAAACTTAGAAGTGCATTTTACTATGCCATTAAAATAGGGATTATTTTTGAGACTATTCTAGCAATAGCGCTATTCTTGCTTGCACCTTACGTAACTGCATTGTTTACGACGGCAGAAGACGCGATTCGGATTGCCGCCGATCTTGAGACATTTCTGATGATAATATGTCTGTTTTTTCCCGCTGTCGCATTTGGCATCATCTCATCCTCTATGTTCCAGGGCACGGGAAAAGGGATCAATGCACTTATTGTTACATTGCTGAGGACTGTTGTCTTGACACCGATTTTTGCTTTGTCATTTGCAATTATTCTTGGAATAGGACTTGAAGGGATCTGGTTGGGTATCGTAGTCGCAAACATTATAGGATCTATTATTGCGTTCTTATGGGCCAAACTATATATAAAAAACTTATTCAAAAAAAGCGATATAATTGCAGAAACAGTCTAGAGATACTCTCGGTTTTAGAAAGATACAGTCCTGTTAAGCTATAATTATTATCTGCCTCGTCTGGTAGGTTTGAAATAGGCAATTATATTTCGCGCTATCCTCACTTTCTCTTAATCCATATGAGTAAACAATTCAATAATTGCCTACGCGTGATTGGAATCACTAATTTTTTATTCCGAATATATGCACAGAACTAGAAAGTTACTCACGGTGAAGCTTGTTATATTTTATTGCATCTACAATTTGAAGAGCAAGCGTTGTCTCATTTACGTCATGACATCTGATGATACTTGCGCCGTTTAGAGCGGCGGTACATGCGGCACCCAAAGATCCTTCTAATCTCCGATTAGCAGGTAGTCCAGTAATAGTCCCTATGAAGGATTTTCTACTGGTTCCTATCGCAATCGGACGACCCAAAGTCCTAAACTCCGATAATCTGCGGATAAGCTCCAAATTATCTTCCAGCCGCTTGCCAAAACCTATTCCTGGATCTACTGCAAGCTGTCGCTCATCAATTCCTCCCGCAATCGCCTTATCAATCTGATTGGCGAGATAGTGCATGATCTCGCCCACAACATCGTCATATCTGGGATTATCCTGCATGTTTCTTGGTGTGCCTTTCATGTGCATAATGATCGAGGGAACCTTCTCCTGAGCGCAGAGCGCTATCATCTCATTGTTAGAGAGTCCGGTTACATTATTTACGATTGAGGCACCAGCATCGATAGCAGCCTTTGCAACTGCGGGCTTGGTCGTATCGATGGATATCGGTATCTTGATCTTATCAACGATATTTTTAATCACAGGTAAGGTTCGACCGATCTCCTCTTTCTCTGTTACTGGTTCTGCTTTGGGCCTGGTAGATTCTCCTCCTACATCGATTATGTCTGCACCATTTGACTCCATTTCAATTGCAAGCTCTACTGCCCTATTGATATCATCTGCAACTCCGTCCCCGCTAAATGAATCTGATGTGACATTAATGATACCCATCACACGTGTTTTATCGAACGAGATCTCCGTTCCATCCGGTAGTTTCCAAGGTTCGGGAATTTTATAGTAATTATCCGCCGCCCTAAGCATCTCAACTCCCAATTTATCAATCCCAAAAGGTTGCATCTTGAGATTGGGTAAGGCGCTCTTTAACTGCTTACGAGTTGCCATTACGAGTACATCACAACTATCGATCTTCCCAGTGATCGCATTTCTGTGAATTGCAGCATCTCCTCCGACTGCAAGCATCGTCTCTTTGAGGATAATTGCAATTGGTGGTCGGACATCTTCGACGAGAAGGGTGAAATGAAGCGCCTTTGGCGCCATGATTCCAACTGCGATTTCCTCCGTGTGGATCTCAGTAATCTGCTCCTTAATCTCCTCCAGATCTCTGAATGTTCTAACTCTCACTTTCATAGGATAATCCCCCCTTCTTGTGAATAACTAAATTACAAATTATGCAAGTTGATCAATCAGCTCAATGAGATCCATAATCTGAATATTTGATTTCCTCCTATCCCTCCCATCTGCCAAATTGGTGACACAGAAAGGGCAGGAAGTTGAGATAATCTCCGCTTTCACGTCTGTTGCCTGATCTACTCGTCTAGATGCAATCTCCTTTGCATATTCTGGAAATGCAGACCGCAATCCTCCTCCACCGCCGCAGCATTGTGCTGTATTCTTGTTCAGTTCCATCTCGATAAATTCTGAATCCGGAATGCTTTCTATTATCTTTCTGGGTGCGTCGTAGAGTCCAAAATGTCTTCCTATGTGACATGGATCGTGATATGTGATCCTCTTATCAAGTGATTTGAGCTTTATGCCCGATTCTGCGAGCTCCTCATCTATAAGCTTCACCTCAAAATTGATGTCAGTAAATTTTGGATATTCCTTCTTGAACATCCTATAGCAGCCTGCACAGGTGATAATGACCTTCTCAACACCTCTCTCCTCGATCCTCTTGAGGTTCCTATTCATCAGTTTGATAACATCGTCATCCGTCCATCCAATTCGTTGGATAGTGGTACCGCAGCAGACATCATCAACAATGGTGAAATCCTCACCGAGCTTTTCTAATACGGAAATAGTGGCATTGGCAATATTTGGCAATCTGTATCTCGCTGTGCATCCGACAAAGTATCCCACCTTTGCCCTCTTTTTGTCCTCATGTTTGAATGTAACCCTCTTTGTCTCTCCATATGGATTACCAATATTGTTGACTCGATCCACAATAGTCCTGTGTTGTGGATATATGAAATCATTGCTCACCAGATCCTTTCGAATGTTCTCGACAATCTCCACCACCTTTATGTCCGAAGGACATCTCCTCTCGCAGTTCATGCAAGTGGTACATTGGTAGAGTCTTTCCATTACTGATTCATCCGCTGGAATCTCTTTCTCTCTCAGCCCGTAAGAGAGAATCACCTTTCCTCTCGGACCGACCCCCTCCCAGTTGGAGAGGTCAAATACGGGACAGACGCCTTTGCAGAAGCCGCAAAAGGTACAGGTCATCATCTCTTTCTCGAGATCCCAAGAATTCTTTGTTTCGATTATCTTCTCCATATTATCCCTTTTGCTCATTTGAGTCTGGGTATTGTGAGTCCGCCGTCCATTATAAAGGTGATTTTTGCATCTTGTCCTTTCTCTTTCAAAGCCTCTCTTACAGCCTCGGCAACGGTCTTCAATGGGCGCATATGAGCCGTCCTCATCAGATTTTCATCTAGCGGGGTAACAGCCCACATCTGGGATTTCACGCCGATTTCGGCCATTTTGCCCGCCTTGTGATAGCCAAGTTTGTATTCTTCCTTGAGCTTATCAATTACTCCTTGGCAGGATATTTCTGATCCCAGCAGATCGAGGAAGGTCTGCGAGCCGATACCGCTTCTGCATGCCGAGACCAGTATGATAATACCGCCATCCTTGAGGGCGTATTTGCTATTGTCGAGAGCCTTTTGAGATTGATAGAGATCAATATCGGTCGGCTTCGCTGCAACCGTTACCACGATGTCAGCTTTGCGTTCTATCGGCACGACGAAAACTTCGTCTGCCTTTTCTATAAGTGCTTCGAAAGATTCCTTTAGACCGCCTGCGGCTGCCGCAAATGTTCTGTGATGGCTGTCAAGGACCGTCATAATGGCGAAGATGTTCAATTTGAGAAGCAACTCCTCAGCATCTTCCAGTTCTTCAGCAACGGGGTTTCCCCTCAGCTTCAGTGCCTGAGCCTCATTGGAGATAGCAAGCTTGTGATTTGCAGTTATAGAGCTATGCGCCGCCACACCTGGCAGGAATGATTTTCTACCGCCAGTGTATCCTGAGAAATAGTGTGGCTCGATACTGCCTATTGGAATTATTGCGTCTGCCTCTTGGACGAGCCTATTGAGCAGTATATCGTTACCATACCGCGTTTTTCCAAGCAGGAAGCATTCGCTTTTCTTTGAATCATGAACGTGAATTCTGGTTTCTATCTCATGATACAATTCGCCAAAGATGAATTCATATTCATCCTCCGTAGGCGCCCTATGGCTCCCCGTTGCTATGAGTATCTTGAATTTCTTACCATTGAGCATCGGGAAGATAATTTCCATTATCTTCGCGGTCGGCGTTGGACGCGTAGCATCGTTGACTATCAGAAGAATATCCTTTTTGTCTTTTAGAAAAAGGTCGAGTTTCGGCGAGTTTAGAGGATTAGAGATGGCATTACGAAGGCCATCGCTTTCGTTCCCGGATTTGACCTTATTTGGAAAAATAATTTGTTCAATATTCTTGTCTTCCAGTTCCGCCGTTTCTATGGTGCTGCCGTACGGGACTTCGATCTTCAAAACTGCACCTGAGCGGCTCAATATTGGGAGTGATATTAGTAGTTTGCTATTCTTTGACACGGTGTGTTTGCACAAGGGTTTATAGACAGACAAATATCTTTCGTTTCCAGATGGAGAAAAGGAGAAAATGAAGCCGCTTTTACTGTCGGATATTGGGGAGCGAGAAGTCATCCGTAAGCTCATTTCGGAATATCCTTCAAAGAGTTATATCGGTCCGGGCGATGATTGCGGTGCGGTAGAGATTGGCGATCGTTTGCTTCTGTTCACGACGGATATTAAAACTGGTTCCACACATTTTCCCAATGGCCTCACCGATTTCGATAAAGGATGGTCAGTTGCAGCAGCCAATTTGAGCGATATCGCGGCAATGGGTGGCATGCCTGTTGGTTTCTTGGTAGCTTATGGTCTGCCGCAAGACACACCCTTCTCGGTTCTGCACGATATTCAGGCTGGCGTCAATGCATGCCTATCTGAGCACTCGACGCTCTTCATTGGTGCCGATACAAAAGAGAATAAATGTCTGACAATAACAGGAACTTCATTTGGTTTTGTGGACAAGAGAGAGGTTTTGATGAGAAAAGGATCTAAGTCAGGAGACATCGTTTGCATCACTGGGACACTTGGCGGGGCGATGCTTGGCCTGAAATCACTGAGAGAGAATATAGGAATAAAGGCCGCGGAGGAAAGATTCAGAAGACCGACACCCAAGATAGGGGAAGGCAGAATTCTGGCTCGATCAGGCTCAGTAACCTCTTGCATAGATATCTCTGATGGTCTTTCATCCTCTCTTTATGAGCTGATGAGGGCGAGCGGGATCGGTTTCGAGATAGATGCATCAAAGGTGCCAATCCACGAATCGTTATTTGAATTAGATATGTCCGATAAGGAGCGATTGGAAATCGCATTGCATTCCGGTGAAGAGTACGAGCTCTTATTCACTGTATCTCCCGATGGAATTGAATCCCTCCGAGAAATCTTCAAGTTTGAGCTGAAAGGCGAACTGCAGGTTGCTGGACGTACTATAGAGGAGAGAAAAATTCTCATTAAAAATGCTTCAGGAAAAACGATATTAAAAGATAGAGGTTACGAACATTTCAAGTGATTAAAGCGCTTGGGATTATCGCTCCGGCAGATTCATAAATCTTAACATTTTAACCTGCAATTAGAATGGTTGACCTTTTAAAAATATATGAGCGGCTGTACGAATATTTTGGTCCTCAATCTTGGTGGCCTGCAGAGAATGATTTTGAAGTGGCGATTGGAGCAATTCTTACCCAAAGAACTACGTGGAGAAATGTGGAGAAAACTCTTGAAGCTCTGAAACAGCACGGTGTCCTTCATCCTGATAATATTCTCGACCTGTCCGATCATTCGCTTTCGTCACTTCTCAGACAGTGCGGGTTCTATAAGCAAAAGACCAGATATTTGCGGAATTTTTGTGAAACACTTATGCGCGATTTTCACGGAGAAATTGCATCTCTTCGAAAGATGAATTTCGAACAGGCAAAGAACTGGCTTCTCTCGATCAAAGGAATAGGTCCCGAGACAGCTGATAGCATCTTGCTATATGCATGTGAATTTCCAACATTTGTAATCGATACATATACTCAAAGGATAATCTCAAGGCTTGAGCCTGCCACAAAGAGTAGCTATTCCGCGCTGAACGCACGATTTGAACGAGAATTACCTGCGAATCTCGAGATTTATCGGCAGTATCATGCCCTTCTTGTGGAGCTTGGAAAGCGAAATTGTAAATCCCAGCCGCTATGTGATGATTGTCCAATATCTGTAATGTGCTCTCATATTCTCAAAACTAGTAGAGCAAGAAAAGAGGGTTACCGATAGATAGCACTATGATTATTGCGGCTGTCATCGGGATTATGAATGGTATCTTATATGTCACCCATATATCTTTTTTACCGTATGATTGAAGAGCCTCGAGATCGTCTTCGAGAGTCTCTGAATCCCTTGGCTTTCTCGCGCTGAACTTCAAATTCCCATCTTCGATCCACTCGATTAACCATACAAAATGCTTCTTGACATCATCAATCGGGATCGTGAAACCGACGAGCGATCTCGCTGTTATCCGTTGGCCTGATTTGACGTTTTTCAGGAGGAAATAAAGAGGTATAGTAACTGAAATGAGGGCTGCAATAAAAAGCACTGAAAGCGCGAATACAAAGATCGTACTAGCAACCTCTAATTGTGGCATTATTATCGGGAGGTTATCAAATAGCTGTGGATACCAGGGGAATAAAATTGCAAGACAGATCAGCGCTTTAGCATCTGCACCTCCTTTTATGATGTCGAATATGTAGAGTATCTCGAAGAGAACAATCATGATGAAGGCTATTAGCGGTCCGCTGATTTCCTCGCTCCAATCGGCTGAGCCGATAAAGAGCGTGTAGCTGACATATAGAATCCAGGCGAAGGCCAATATGTAAAGTATCAGGGCGATTAATCCAACGGATGTTTTCGCTCCTTCTTCTCTGTCCCAGAAAATATCGTAGAATACGAAGGCTATTGGCAATAGAATTGATTGAGAAATAGCGGATGCGTTCTTATCAAGTAGATCGACCCATAGAACCATCAGTGCGAGCGTTCCGAGAACAATCCATGTAATATCTTTCACTCGTCTGGTTTTCCAATCGGATTTAGATGCGTAGATGAAGAAGGAAACTACAATTATCACCCGAAATAGGTCAGTCTCTTCCAGCACATAATTGAATGGAAAATGGAATATTTAAGATGATACCGTGATCATGTGGTCAATGGTAATCGATTAGTTTCTGATGTCATCTTGGAATGAAAGAGAACATTTCAATATCAAAGAGATCAAAGATGATTTTCTGAATAATATAAACAATGAGAACAGTTAGTAATGAAATAAATATTGCATTCATCCATTCATCAGCAACTACCAATTCAGTTGTAATCAACAGCTTGATCGTAAACAGTATAACTATAAATGCAATGAGAAACGCAAGATCACCTACTTGTAAATAATCTGCTGCAGATTGCAGTGCGGGAATGATAAATGCGGCAACGGCCGCAACTACAAGGAAACGAAGCCAAAGAGAAGCTGTGATATTCCAATCGCCTGAAGCGATTCCCGCTGCTGCGTAAAGGATAAGAGTCAACAAGATCAGAATTACAATTGTGAATAAAAACTCAACCCAGTCCATTCTTCCATCTCCAAACTGGGAATGGCTTTTCACAGATATGAATGATTTGATAGGAACGCTATCGTTTTCTTGGTATGGCTAAAATCTCTCGAATTTCTAACTCGAAAAAGCGGTTGGAATGAGCTGCTCTTAAAATAACAGCTGTATCCGCCCCTTCTCCCGTTCCTCCAATAGCAATTATCTCCGAGTCATTCTTGCAGGGAATTACACCACAATCAGCTGCCATGATAGATATTTCCACACAGACTTTCAGCCCCTGTCCAAAGAGGGAGCGGAGTGCTTCAGCGATTACCTCAACGCGGGAAGGTCCGCCAAGCTTCCTCGTTATTGATCGCTCAGCACCTGAGAGCGCGTGAATCGTCGAAATTATTGGAACATTCATCGACTTCAATTTCTTGACATTCCCAGCCTTCATATCCCATTCCCCTCTCTTGGAGAAACCGTGATGATAGGTGACAACAACGGTTTTAATTCCCTTTGGGACGGCACTTTCAGCCAGTTTAACGCCCGTCTTACCGCTGCTGCTGGCGACGACAATATGCGAAATATTTCTTTCGATCGCTCTTTCAATTACCAATTCAATTACTTCCTCCGTATTATCCTCGCCAGGGGATTCAAAATAACGTATCATTGCATCCATATGCTCACCATTTCAAACATCGAGAATGTATAGCTACAATTTGTCCGTTTCGCTGGAAAAAGTCATATTGTGCTTCAGCTATCAATTCATCGGAAATTACCTATGACCATAATTTTCAGCGAGAAATACATCGAGCACGTTCAAACACCAGATCATCCCGAATCTCCCAAACGATTGATAGCTATTCGTGATACCCTGAGGAGTTTTAATCTCTGGGAAAATGTCCTGGAGCCGAGATATGCGAGGGACGATGAGATAGAAAGCATCTATGCAAAAGAATATCTCGAATTATTATCAACGGCAGGCGAATGTATGCTCACATTAGACACGGTCATGCATCCGGAGACCTTGGAGATTGCAAAGCTTGCTGTGGGCGGTGCGATCATGGCCGGTGAGAAGGCATGGGAGGAGGGAAAGCCCGCAATAGCGCTGGTCAGACCCCCTGGACATCATTCAGGTCCTGCTTATGGCATGGGTTTCTGTTATCTGAACAACATTGCGATTGCTGCCGAGCAGATGATTCAAAGAGCGAAAAAAATCGCCATCGTTGACATCGATGTCCATCACGGAAACGGAACTCAGGATATATTCTACGATAGATGCGATGTGCTCTACGTTTCAACTCATCAGAAGCACATTTTCCCGGGAACTGGACATATCAAAGAAACGGGTGAACGTGAAGGGAAAGGATATACTGTAAATATTCCGATGGAGAGTGGTGCTGGCGATGAGAGCTTTAAATATGCGCATGAGAAAATTGTCCTCCCTCTATTGGAGGAATATAAGCCCGGGATGCTAATGGTGAGCATCGGCGTCGATGCTCATTACAGAGATCCACTTGCCTCTCTCGCTCTCTCCAGTAATGGGTACGCAAGGGAAATCAAAGATCTCATTGCATTCGCGAGAAGAGAATGCTCAGGCAGAATAGCATTCTATCTGGAAGGCGGCTACGACCTCGAAGCCCTTTCCGAAGTTGTGGCATACACAGTTGGTTTGTTCACAGGGAATGATTTACCCCTGAAATATACGGATATCAGGGATGTGAACTGTATCGAAAAAACCTCGATTGAAAATATCATCAATTTTCAAAAAAGCTATTGGAAATTGTGATAGCCAACATGGGTTACTTTTTCGTTCGTCTGCGCCTGGTGAGAGCAATGCCCCGTTGTTTTCGGATTACTCTCTCGAGTACTTCCAGCGTTTCGTTCATTGCCTTGAAGATATCCCAGTCTGTTGTTTTTGCGAAGAACATACCGTCCTTGGTCGTGAGGCGAGCGTGAACGCTGTATTTGCTCCTAAGCCCCTCGTGATGATATGTCGCGACATGTGCGTTGAATATATTTGGTATGGATATTTTGGCTATCCTAATCATCCCTTTTTGTATAACGGAATAGATAGAATCATAGATGTCTGGGTTCTCGATCTCGAGCCCCGTAAGCTGCACATAAACGCCCTCCCTGGGCTGCATGCTCATGGCTTGCTCTAAAATATCTTTCGGCGTCACGACCCCAAGAAGCTTTGAATCCTCGACCACGAACAATGTCGAAATATCTTTCCCGATCAGTATCTTGATGGCATTCTCAATGGAGCTCTTCGGCTTGACCGTTATTGCAGGCCTATTCATGATGCTGCCAACTGATACTCGAATTGGGGAGCTTTGTGTATCAATCTCTCCTCTCGACGGCTTCTTCTTCGGTTTCCAAAGAGTGCGCAGGATATCCTTCATACCGATGACGCCGCCGATCTTCCTATACTTGTCAACCACCGGGAGGTTTTTCTCATCCAGTCCCCTCATAATACTGAGGGCTTTTCGAATATCATCTTCCTCGCGGACAAATTCCGGCTTAGGCGTCATAATCTCCGAGACGGCTCTTTTTCCCAGACCTTCAACCTTCGTGAGTATTTTTAGCATATCATTTCGGTAGACCATCCCAACGAGTCTGCCATTCCTCAATACGGGAAGATCCTTCAACACGGAGTTGATCATGTACTCTATGCCTTTTACAAGCGGATCCCATTCAGACAGTTGCGGGAAGCTCTGCATGACTACCTCTGCTTTGGAGGTGAGCGGAAAGCTCTTCTTCTTCAGCAAGGTGTCATAAGTTACAATCCCTACGACGATGCCCTTTTCTACCACGGGCAGCTCGTGAATGCCATCCACGCTCATCTTTGAAATGATGTCAGATATTTTGTCCTCCTTTTTCACGAAGTTCACTGAAGTGGACATCACATCCTTAATCGAGATCTTTCCCAGCGCAATCAAAATATTCAACTCCGAGTCATCTGCTTCTACCGGTACAAACTCCCAGCAATTATTCTGGTTAGGATTGCTGGGCTCGTGACATACTCCCACCCCTGAAGGGTGTGGACATCCAAGTTCATCCACCAGACTCGATGCCCCGTCTGAGCGGGGTTACGGAGGTCTTGATGTCCGAAGGTGTGTATTCGGCTGTGCCCCAGCCTATGAAATTTGCACAGATTAGCCTGATATATATCTTTCTATGGGATCGGTGAAACGACTCGCTCTCATTCCACTGCTGAAGCATGTGGGATTTCCCGCTCGCTTTGCTAAAGCTTTCCGAAAGGGAGATTATTGTAATACTGGCATCAATAATATATATGGGGATACTATCTTGTGTCAGGTGAGGAACCCAATGGCCTATTGGCAGGAGTTTTCCAGATATGCAAGGGGCCATGGAGTCCCGGTTCCGCGATCGCCTTTCCATAATCGGAATGGGAGATTTGTTCATGTTTCCATTCAATACACTTAATAATGTTAACGTTGACGGAAAGAAAGTCTTGTTGAGGACAGATTTCAACTCTCCTCTTCATAAGGAGACTCTGAAGATTGAGGATGAGACCAAGATCAATGCGGCATGCCGGACTATTATGGAGCTCAATCAAAGAAATGCTGGAATTGTGCTCATTGCGCATCAGGGCAGAAGGAACAGCTGGGACTTTACGGATCTTTCGCAGCATGCTGAACTTCTGCAAGAGCGGCTCGGAAAGGAGGTCAGATACATTGACGACCTTTTCGGAGAAGACGCCAAGAGAGCCATTGCATCTGTCGGCAGTGGGGATATAATTCTGCTGAAGAATCTGCGAAGCTTCGAGGGTGAAACGGCAAAAATATCTCCAAAGGAGCATGCTAAGAGTGCTTTGGTTTCGTCTCTTGCTCATCTATTCGATCTCTTCGTTAATGATGCGTTTGCTAGCGCTCATAGGATTCACGCCTCAATTGTAGGCTTTCCCATGGTTCTTCCCAGTGCTATGGGGCGTCTGATGGGAAAGGAGCTGAGGATTATATCTGAGATCGTCGAGAATCCCGAGCGACCGTGCGTGTTCGTTTTCGGCGGAAATAAGTTCGTCGATGCAATCCCCGTAATTAGGAATCTTCTCGAAAAGAGAATTGCAGATAGGATTATACTCGGTGGCCTTATCGGCTTGGTATTTGCTGTTGCAACCGGTAAGAATATCGGAACTGAGAATATGAAAAATCTCAGGGAGGAGTTACTTCCAGAGTTCTCAGATGAAGCAAAGGCGATCGCCTTGAAATACGCACCAAAGATTGCCATCCCAGTCGATATGGCTCTCGATAAGGAAGGTTCGCGCATCGAATGGGAGATAAATTCTGACCCACCAGCTTTGCAAGCCCTTGATCTCGGGCAGAAGAGTATCTCACACTGCCTGGAGATACTCTCCAACGCGAGGACGATCTTGATCTCAGGGCCGGTCGGGGTTTTCGAGAGGGAGGAGTTCTCGGCAGGCACGAGAGCCATATTCAAGAAGAGCACATCATCGGGAGCCTTCTGCGTCATCGGCGGCGGTCATACAACAGCTGCAGCCAATCAGCTAGGCTTCCGCGACAAAATCTCCTATGATAGTACCGGTGGCGGAGCGATGGAATACTTCTTGTCGGGGAAAACGCTCCCTGCAGTAGAAGCTCTCACTATATCCATGAAGAAATTCCGCTGAGCGATATATCGACTCCTCTGCAACTTGCTCAGATGAGAATTTTCCAAATAATATTCAGCCGTATGGAAATCCCTTGACCGGCCCACCGCCGAGCAGTGTGCCACCGAGCGATCTCGCCCTTATAATTGCTCTCAACGGAATGTCGTCAATTTCGTCAGAGCTGCTCTTGTTGACAGTGACTACAACCAGGACTGGCTCGCCGCCCGAATCCCTGATATCACTGATGGCTCCACGAATAGTATGACCAGTGCTGATTACATCGTCCATTATGATGACCTTTTTGCCATTGACACCGGCGAAGTTTGACGAAAACGCTCCTCCGCCTCCGGCGTCTCCAATAGGTCGATAGACAACCAAATCCACGCCGAGTATCTCGGACATAACGGTGGCGAACGGAATGCCGTTCAGAGAAATACCAACAACTGCCTGTATCTCCTGATCTTTCTTATTCAGCTCTTCCATGGCTATGTCTGCGAGTATCTCCGATAGCAGCGATATTCTCGTGCCAGAGACGCCTATTGATCTCCAGCCAATTTTGATATCAGTTGGGGGAACACCCTCTGCCCCATAATCGAGAAGATAGTTAATTGTGTCAGTTGCCAGGTGAAGCTCCTCGGCTATCTCTCTAGTGCTGAGACCTTTCTTGCTCAGAGCCGTTGCCTTGGCGGATAAATCTTTTACGTCGACCATTCTATCACGAGAACTTATTACCATCGTGTCCGCATATTAAGCTTTCTGAGACATGCCGCTGGTTTCGAGAAACTTGATCATTGAATAGAGGCACGAGATAAACGGGGTTTCGACATCCTCTTCCGATGCTATACTCAGGATGTTACCGCATATTGCATCTATCTCTGTACTCCTCCCTCCCCTGATATCCATCAACATGCTTGATCGATTTTCGGCAGTACGTCTCGCCACTTCAATTACATAGCCCCATGCATCCGGAGGATCTAATTCTACACCCTTCGCTTTCGCTGTTTTCATTCCCTCACTGCAAATCATCTCAGCCAAGGATTTTAACAGCTCATCTTCCGCAATAGCACCATTCCTACATCCAAGTACGGCGGTCAGTGGATTGATCACTGCATTTACAATAGCCTTGGACCAGAGAGCTCCCTCGATATTGTTTGTTCGCTTCGTAACAATGCCCGCCTCTGAAAGGGCATTCTCAGCAATTGTCACAGCCCTTGAATCGGAGCTAAGGGAGCCGAGGATGATATCTCCCTCTGCCACGTATTTCACGATACCCGGTTGCTGTCTATAAGCAGCCATACTGGTAATCCCTGCCGTAACCCTCTCCGTTCCCACCGACAATATTAGCTTCTCGATATTTCCCAAGCCGTTTTGAACTGAGAGAACGGCAGACTCATCCGATACAATCTTCTCACATGCGCTCGCAGCCGTTTCCGTATCGTAGGATTTAGTGGTCACAATTATGAGGTCGAATTTTTCATGCTCGTTTGGAATATCGCTCGCTCGGAGGTGGAAATTTCCTTCTACGATTCCTTCCAGTATCAATCCATTCTGCCTTAACTTCTCGAGATGCTCTCCCCGCGTAACCAATGCCACATCATGAGCTCCAGAGAGTAGCGCACCAAGTACGCTACCGAGCGCGCCAGCGCCAAAAACCAGAATTCTCATCTACCGCCCCGCTTTCTCTTTTCCGCCTCTATGTGGGCTATTCTCACTGGCTCGGGAATACGATGAATCCAGTTTCGTTTCAGAAGCTTCAAGGATGAGTTGGTTGACACTCTATGGCCCGGAGAAAGATAGACCGGTGATCGCCACGAATCCCCCGTGACTGCATAGCCCATAAGTCTTCTTTCGAGCATCACTTTTCTGTACTTCCCATTCCCAACAACAGAGCCACATAGTAATTTCTTCGCCACGCCGATTGTAGGAATATCAAGTAGGACGCCTACATGACTTGCAATGCCGAAGCCCAATGGATGAATTATCCCATTCCCATCGTAGATGAGCATTATTTCATCTCTATCTACCTTCTCGAGAAGCTTAGCCACAATTGGAAACTCTCTGAATGTGAGATATGTCGGGATGTATGGAAATGAGGCATTCATTCTTATGGTGAACACATCCCTGATTTCGTGTTCTTTTCCATCGAATATGACGAGCGCCCCGAACGCTCTGTTATCTTTATATGCAACATCTGCCCCGGCAATTAGGACATCCTTATCGAAATCGTCTTCGAGTGTCAGATTCCTTGCATGATGTATCTGAATTTTTCTAAAAGCTCTCAGCGGAAATGTTGTCTTGAAATCCGTAAATAGCCTCTTCTCGAAATCTATTATTTTATCTCCTTCGATCTCGATCCCTTCGACCTCTAGATCTCTTTTCTTCGCAGGAGTCCCACCGCCGGTATAGCCACCGAGGCGGCCATCTGAATTTACCACGCGTCTGCAAGGAACGCGAACGATGTCTTCGTTCTCGGACATTACTTTGCCTACGAATCTGCTCGCAACGACATCGCCAAGCGCCTTGGCTACATGCCCGTAAGTCGTCACCATTCCCATCGGTACCTGGGCAACCAGCTTTCGGACCTCCTCCTCGAGGTCAATATCGGGTATTTTCGATACTAGCCCGCTCATCGAAATCCCTATAGGAATCATCCGCAGTAATATGTGTTTTGTACGGAAAACTCAATAATAGCGATAAGAAGGAGTCAGAAATGCATGGCGCGACAAGGCTTCAGAAGTACGAAGAGATAGTGAGCGGAAAAGCCCATCCGAGATATTTATTGACAAAAAGCAAGAAATGCGCTTTCGAGCCGCAGGATGGATCAGAGAGTCTTTGGAAACTTCATGATCGACTGATTGCAGATAGCAATGTTACAGTAATGACTGACGGTGCTCGAAATCTCCTTGAGCTCAAAGCTTTCCTCGTCGAGAGGATGCTCTACGAATGCAATCTCTGTGAGAGGAGATGTGGAGCTAACAGAAAAGAGGGAGAGAAAGGACAATGCGGAGTTTTAGAAGCTAGAGTGTCCAGCGATTTCATTCATATGGGTGAAGAGCCGGAGGTCATACCTTCCTACACGATCTTTTTCTCGGGATGCACCTTCAGGTGTGTCTTCTGCCAGAATTGGGATATTAGTACACATCCCGAGGCCGGTAGACGGATCGAACCCGAAGATATGGCAAATATGATCGAGTCGCGGGATCCACATCTCTCGGTTCAGTCTGAGCGTATCCGAATGCTGGATGAAGGTATTCCCTTCAGAAGATCTCCTTGGGGAAATAATGTGAATTGGGTTGGAGGCGATCCCACATCAAATCTCCATTTCATACTTGAGACACTCACGAAATGCAAAACAAGATTGCCACAGATTTGGAACTCGAACATGTATTTGACGGTTGAATCAATGAAGCTTCTAGAAGGTGTAATCGATCTCTTTCTCACGGACTTCAAGTACGGAAACGATCAATGCGCGAAAAGGCTTTCTGGGATCGAGCACTATTTCGAAATAATTTCAAGAAACCATCTTCTTGCGGCAAGACAGTGTGATATAATTGTTCGCCATCTTGTCCTGCCGAATCATATCGAGTGCTGCACAAGACCCGTGCTGGAATGGATTGCTGACCACATTCCCGAGGCGGTCGTCAACGTCATGGAGCAGTATAGACCTGAGCATAGGGCGCATAAATTCGAAGATATTTCCCGTTGTGTGAGCAGCGTTGAATTCAATGAGGCCTTAAGAATTGCAGATACGCTCGGATTGAAGCTGACTAGATAGCAGCAATCTTTGCTCAAGCCTCTCTAAAAGGATGTCTATTGTCATTTCGCGTATAGTTGGTTTGGGTGCATGAATAGTCAGCGGCAATCTCCTCGCTCATATAATCTCCAGTTCTCTCGAGGCGTTGGTTAATTTCTTTACGCCTCTCGCTGTAACAATAACATTATCCTCGATCCTGACGCCGCCCCTGCGAGGAAGATATATCCCAGGCTCAACGGAAAACACCATGTTCTCTCTCAGGACGTCTTTTGATCTCTTGGCTAAAGCTCCTGGATCGTGAGCTGAGATTCCCAGTCCATGGCCGGTTGAATGTATGAAATACTTCCCATAACCGGCATCTGAGATGATCTCTCTTGCCGCAGCGTCGATCTCTTTAGCTACTTGTCCGGGACGCATTTCGGCAATTGCTGCTTTTTGAGCCTTGAGGACAACTTCGTATATTCTCGCGATTTGCTCATTTTTCGGTTTTGTGAGGTATGTCCGAGTAATATCAGATCTGTAGTTCTCGTGCACCGCTCCGAAGTCGAAGAGCGCGACGGATTGCGGTTTCAATCTTCTCTTCCCGGGCATGTGATGAGGCATTGATGATGCTGAGCCAAAAGCCGCTATCGTTTCAAAAGCTGGCCCGTCCGCTCCGCGGCATCGCAGGAGATAGTCAATCTCCGCTGCTGCCTCCCGCTCCGTCATATCAATTCTGAGTATTTCCGGTATCTCTGTTGCAACCTTTGATGCAATCTTGCAGGCCTTTCTTATTCTTTCTATTTCATCTTCCGTCTTAATCATCCTGACCCTCATCAGCTGTTTTGAGATATCCTTGAACTTGATATTCCGGAGAGACTTCCTCAGCCATTTCATGGTAGCGTGCGAAATGCCATGCTCGTTGATCCCAACGATCTCTTTGCCACGCATGATGCTTTTCAGCTTTGCCTCTCTTTCTTTTGCAGACGAGAATACGCGCACTTTGCAGCCGCTTCTCCTCGCGATTTCCTCTTCAAGAACTGAGGTAATTACCGTAACACTTCTCTTCGTAGCGACTGCCAAAGCCCCCTCGAAACCTCCTCCTCTGGTATCTGTTAGATATAGAAAATTCTCATCGAGAGCGGACATTCCTGAGTTGATAATCATTACCGCATCAATCGAATCATCGAGTGCGGAGAATAGTCTCTTGGTACGATAGATGCTTACCGTCTCTCTCATGATCTACAGAATCCCCTTGCGATAGTTGAAGCTTTTCTGTACTTCTCAAACTCCTATCCATATTCTCTTGACATATGATGCGAGCGTGGAGACTGCGGAGAGCGAAGCAAGGTAACTCGTTCGCGGATTATCTGGAGATGGAAAATTTCTGGTGATCGCTTCCATCTCTCCAAACTCTCCCTCTATATACAGATGATGAGAGTTCACCTTTGCAGCAGGGTCGCAGACTATCTCCACCTCTGTTTTTTCAAATCCCATACCTGCGAGGCTCACAGTCGCTGCAACGTTTACATTCGCAGGAAATAGCTGGACCGCCCTACTCGCGGGACCTGAGTAGAGGGTCGTTTTCTCTTTTATCTTCTCCACCTCGATCCCCTGCTCAATCAGATATTTCACGCCCCTTAGTCCCTTTGGGGGCTTTGTTGAGATGAGCTTTACTGTTTTAAGCTTCGCTCGGCCTGCGGCTTTCAGTGCATCAATGCCTGCAATGGCACCTGACGGTAGTAAAAGGAGAGAATGATGCATCGTAACGGCTGAGAAGCATCTTTCCTGGAAGCTTTTATCAACGAAAGCCCCGACGCTCATTATTATCGCGTCGGATCCGCTTTCCAAGGCAACTGGAATATAATTTTTTGCAGCCTGCTGACTTGCAGCTTCGATCACCAGATCAGCGTTGGATTCCTTGAACTTCAGCTCTTTTAGATGCTCTGTTTTTAATAGAGCTCCCGCCAACTGTTCAGTTCTTGCATTATCAATATCGTACAGCATTATCTTTTCAACCTTGGACATCTGATCAGCAGCCCTTGCAATGACGCTCCCGATTGATCCGCAGCCCAGTATTAGCAGCCTCATTATCGCGCACCCGAAGTCACATGATTAGCTGGATATTTTCTCTTTTCGGAGGCTCGCAATATAATGTCCAGCCAACGGATTGAAATAGGACTTATTCGGTCGATGGTAGAGATATGGATGCCAGAAAACGATCTGATACTGTGCGTAAAAGGTTGGAGAAAGCATATGGTCGACCGATTAATGATGATCCCAGCGATCCGCTCTCCACGCTTGTTCATACAATACTCTCACAGAACACTACCGATGTTACCTCTGAACGAGCATGGAAAGCCCTGCGAAGGAGATATCGCTCATGGAGATCTCTCGCAAATGCTTCTCCTCAGGAATTGGCAGAGACGATCCGCGTTAGCGGTCTTTCGCGTCTTAAAGCGGAGAGGATACTCGGTGCCCTCGCAGATATCGAGCGATTGACTGGGAAACTCTCGCTGGATTTTCTCAGGGACATGAGCGAGGAGGCGGTCGATGGCTGGCTCAGTCAGCTGAAAGGTGTCGGGCCGAAGACCCGGGCGATAATCCTTCTCTTTTCTCTCCGAAAGAAAGCTTTTCCTGTAGATACACATATATTTCGAGTTGCAAAGCGCCTCGGATTCGTGCGACAAGCAGCCAGCAGAGAGGAGATACAAGAGATGATGGCATCGCTGGTGAGACCATCGGATTACTATAGCTATCACATTAATCTCATAGAGCACGGGAGAGCGGTATGCTCTGCTCGTGTTCCGAGATGCTTCAGCTGTGTGCTATCGGATATCTGTCCGTGGTCTGAGAAGAAGAAATATGTCCGAGAGTCGAATAGTAAGGTGAAGGCGAAATGAAAGAGAGGAAGTATGAATCGCTTGAGCACACTGCAGACGTGATGATTCGCGCGTACGGGAATACGATCGAGGAATGTCTGGAGAATGCAGCCTACGGAATGTTCGACCAGATAGCAGATCTCTCTGGTGTGAAGCCCCTAAAGAGCTTTAAATTTGAGATAAAGGGTGAGGATCCCGAGCAGCTGCTGGTCGATTTTCTCAGCGAGCTATTATTCATTCATGATACGAAGCTGGTCATCCTCTCCGAGTTCGATGTTAAATATGATAGAGAGACGCTTCAAGTCGAGGCTAAGGGCGAACCGATCGATAGGAAAAGACACGAGATCAAGAATGCGATAAAGGCGGTATCATATCACGCGCTTGAAATCGCTCCAGAAAAGGGCTATGTCCAGGTCTTGTTTGACGCCTAGTTGGACCGCCTGTTGCTCTTCTTGGTAGATTTTTGCCGCTCAATGGCTTCCTCCATCGAAATTTCTCCTTTTGCGACCAAGGCGGCCAATGAGCGTGATATCGTTATCTCCCCCTCGCTACTTATCCTGCTAATTCTCTGAGTGTCCGAGATTTCTCCTTCGGATGGCTCAACCAGCTGCTTTCTTCCGGGGCGATATCCTGGGGTCAGTGCAATCTCGATTGCGGCATCGATATCCCTCTGCTCGCTCGTCGTACTCGTGTTTCTCTCATCGACGATCTCGATCGGTATGCCGAGATCCCAGATTGAGTTGAATATTCGATTACGCCGGGTTCTATCTCCATGACCTATGCGCACGAGCACCTCGTTGCTCGGATATACTCGGGTGAATTCTTTGACCGTTCCTGCGACAGCCTCGGGAGAATCAACGGAGGCAGAATCGACAAGAGATTGATCTGCCATTACTGCAATTCCTGGCGACCTACCAGGATCTATTCCGATCATAAGGGATCTTATTTTCCCGATTGACATTATCGCGGCTTTGGTCTCTCTCATTGTTGATGCTATGTTGTCCATAGAACAGATGATAACTCGGCGAAATGTGATGTTGGGCCGATCCTCCTTCGTCGTGAGGACCACGCCGATTTCGCGCGGTAGCTTCTTTCCAAGCAGTATGATCTCGAACGGTATCCTCTCCGTCCTCAGAGCTTCCATGAGCTCGAATTGTAGCTTCGCGTCGTTGATCAGCAGTCCGGCCTTTTTCATTGCATCAATAGGAAAATCTCACTGGCCGGAGATATTCTTTTCCTCGTTCTTTTCGAAAATTCGAATTTCACTCATTTCCGGGCATATTTTCGCAACACCTGGGAGAGATAAAAACCGGGTTTTTTTCTTATTCTAATTGATAGAGCATCAAAACCAAAAATTCTTCTATCTCGTTCGGGTGATTTCTGGAGCTCTCGCTCCCTTGGAGTAGTCTCCAAGTGACTCATCCAACTGCTTCAGGAACGATCGTTGCTCGCGCGTTAGCTTCTTCGGAATCGCCACAACGACTCTTGCAAGCAAATCGCCGCGTCCGTAGCCCCTTGGATCGGGCATCCCTCTTTCGCGTAGTCTGAAAATAGTCCCCGATTGCGTTGCGGCCGGGACTGTTAGAACGGCCTTTCCTTCAGCAAATGTCGGCACTTCTATTTCGTCTCCCAGAGCTGCCTGAGAGATCGTTATGGGAATCTCGGTTAGCAGATCGTTTCCGTCTCTCATAAAGTATTTGTGTGGCGCGATATGAAGTACTACATACAGATCCCCCGGGGGACCGCCATTTGGACTTGCTTCTCCCGCGCCTCTTATCCTCAGGCGCATGCCCGTATCCGCTCCTTTTGGGATGGAGACAAATATCTCGCTGGTCTTCTGAATACTCCCTTGGCCGCGGCATTTCTTACAGGGGGTGACAATCTCACTTCCTTTACCTCGACATTTCGGACATGTTGTTATGGTAATGTATTGTGCAAATCCTCTCGTCTGGCTCTGTTTTACCTGACCAGATCCACCGCATGTTTCGCAGATGTGAGTTTTTCCATCTGCCGAGCCAGTTCCCTGACAGTTATCGCACGCAACCGAGTGCGGCAGATTGATTTTTTTCTCTGCTCCATTGAATGCCTCTCCAAGTGAAATTTCCAGATCAAATCGCAGAGAGGCACCCTGAGATGGCGCTCTTGGACTCCGTCTGGTGCTCCTGCCGAAAAAGCTATCGAATATGCTTCCTCCCATTCCGACATCTGTAAAGCCACCGAATCCACTGAAGATATCTTCGATGTCAGCGAAGTGCGTGAAATCAGACCAGTCGAATCCTCCGCGACCGAAATGCGATCTCACTCCTCCGTGACCGTACAAGTCATATGCGTTGCGCTTCTCGTCATCGACGAGCACTTCGTATGCCTCGGAGATCTCCTTGAATTTCTCCTCGGCGATCTTCCTGTCCAGTTTGGAAACATCTGGATGATATTCTTTGGCCAATCTTCGATAGGCTTTCTTGATTTCCTCCTTGGAGGCTTTCTTTCTCATGCCAAGAGTTTCGTAGTAGTCCCGCTTTGTAGCCATATTCGAGCTCCTCTTAATGCAAGGCTATTTCATTGTGATCAGGACGACCGACTCTCTTTCGGTCTGATGCGCCTCGCCTACTCGACTATTCGATAGTCGGCATCAACCACGCCGCTCTCGTCCTTTCCTCCGCCCTCTGTTTCTCCCGGTCCTTCCGATGGGCCTGGGGCACCTGGAGCTCCGGGTCCAGTTCCTGCCTGCTGATATGCCTTTGTTCCCGCTTCTTGGAGCAATTTATTCAGCTCATCGATGAGCTCCTTGATCCTCGCCGCATCTCCAGTTGAGACCGCCTCTCTGAGCTGTTTTGCCTTTTCTACGATCCTGTTTTTCAGATCCTCTCCAATCTTCTCTTTGAGCTCCTCCGCCATCTTCTCTGCGGAATATGCGAGCGTCTCAGCCTGGTTCTTCAGCTCCGCGACCTCTCTCCTCTTGCGGTCTTCTTCGGCATATTGCTCGGCATCTTTGATCATGCTGTTGATCTCCTCTTTGGCAAGCTTCGTCGCCGCCGTGATTGTAATCGCCTGTTCTTTTCCGGTAGCCTGATCTTTTGCTGATACATTCATAATACCATTGGCATCTATGTCGAATGTCACCTCGATCTGCGGGATACCTCTCGGTGTTGGCGGTATGCCGATCAGATGAAATCTCCCAAGCGATGTATTGTCCACTGCCATTGGCCTCTCACCCTGCAGGACATGCACCTCCACCGATGTCTGATTGTCAGCCGCAGTGGTGAAGTTCTCCGATTTCCTCGTCGGAATCGTGGTGTTTCTCTCTATCAGCTTTGTGAACACACCGCCGAGAGTCTCTATTCCAAGCGAAAGCGGTGTAACATCGAGCAGCAGGATATCCTTTATCTCGCCCGTCATGACTGCTCCCTGAATGGCAGCGCCGATCGAAACGCACTCCATAGGGTCTACTCCTCGGACAATCTTGGGACTGAGCGCATTCTCGAGAAACCGCTGAACAATGGGCATTCTTGTAGGTCCGCCCACGAGAATTATCTTGTCGATATTTTCCGGCTTCAGCTTCGCATCTTCGAGCGCATTATCGATCGATTTTTTGGTCTTATCGACAATCGGGGTGATGAGCTCCTCCAGCTTCGCTCTCGAGATCTTCGTTGTAAGGTGTTTTGGACCTGTCTGATCCGCCGTTATGTAGGGCAGGTTGATCTCCGTCTCGACAGTCGAAGAAAGCTCAACCTTAGCCTTCTCAGCCGCCTCTCTTAATCTCTGCATTGCCATCTTGTCATTTCTGAGGTCGAAGCCCTGCTCCGCCTTGAACTGCTCCACCAAATAGTCAATAAGCGCATTATCCATGTCAGTTCCGCCCAGCCGCGTATCGCCGCTGGTCGATAGTACCTCGAAAACGCCTTCTCCAAACTCCATGACGGTGACATCGAGTGTGCCGCCGCCGAAGTCGAATACAAGTATCTTCTGCTCCTTCTCAGACTTGTCGATTCCGTATGCCAGTGCAGCCGCGGTTGGTTCATTTATGATTCGAACGACATCTAGTCCCGCAATGGTCCCCGCATCCTTCGTGGACTGTCTCTGATTGTCGTTGAAATAGGCCGGGACGGTAATCACCACCTTCTCAATCTTTTCTCCCAGATAAGCTTCTGTATCTCGCTTAATCTTCTGGAGTATGAAGGCAGAGATCTGCTGAGGAGTGTACTCCTTCCCGCCGATACTTACCTTATAATCGGTGCCCATCTTCCTCTTGATCGCCATTACTGTACCCTCTGGGTTTGATACCGCCTGACGCCTCGCAGGCTCTCCAGCCAGTACTTGCCCATCCTTGGTGAACGCGACATACGATGGGAATGCCTTTCCTCCCAGAGTTGTTCCTTCGGCACTTGGAATAATGACATGTTTGTCGCCCTCGATAATTGCGGCAGCCGAATTGCTTGTGCCGAGGTCTATTCCTACGATTTTTGGCATTTTAAATCAACCTCTTTTTCTTTTTCCGTGATCTTTTTTGTTACATATTCTGGATCTTTATTCTCTTCTTCCTTCTCGTTTCGATCACTCGCCTGCTCTTCCTTGCGGCAGATGACGACCCTTGCGGGTCTTATTACCTTATCCCCCATTTTATATCCTTTCTGGAGGCATTCGATGATTTCGTTATCCTCATATTCAGAATCCTGAACTCTTGTGACAACCTCGTGCTGGAAAGGGTCCAGCTTTTCGCTCGTGTCGATCTCCGATAAGTCTTCGCCACACAATATCTCCTTGAGCTGGTTCTGGACCATCTTCATTCCCTGTTTCTGATTTTCAGGAACCTTACAGTTATTCGAATTAGTCAGTGCTCGCTCGAAGTCGTCTAATAGTACGAGAAGCTGTTTGACTAGCCTCTCGGTGCTGAGAGTTATTATCTCTCTACGCTCCTTCTCCATCCTCTTCTTATAGTTCTCGAAGTCTGCCTGAAGATGCTTTAGTCTATCGAGGTACTCCTCGTTCTTCTTCTCAAGTTCTTCAATCCTTATGGATGATTCATCAATACTCCTCTCTCCCCCTTGTTCATCTCCTGTAGCCTTCTCTTCGGCATCCTTGGCCTCATCCTCTGTTCTTACCTGAATGCGCAAGTCGTCACTCCCCCTTTCTATCGGTCGTTCTTACGTTCTTCGTACGGTTGTTTCAACTTTTTTGCCGTGATATCCAGCACGCCGTTTACATAGCTTGTCGTTATACTTTCCGGGACAATCTCTATTCCGAGATCGATCTCCTTATAGTACTCGACGCTCTCGGAGTCGACAGAGATTATCAGCTTCGTATCTCTTGAGATTATCTCTATCTGCTCTTCCAATACCCCCGGAATCTCAATCGTGATCGAGATCTCATCCTCACTCTCGCTGATATCTGTAAGTGGCTCTCTCTTACCAGTGAGGTGATCAGGCGATGGGAGCAGATCGCCGAACTCCTGAATATGTGGCTCTCCATCCGAACTGACCTTTATCTGGAGACCGTAGACGAAGGGGTTGTTCTGCATGGGGGACTCAATATTCATCCTTCTGACAATTGCTGATACAATCTCCTGGAGCTTTTCGAAGAGCTTATCGAGATCCTTTGTCTCCAATTCTCCGTTATTCCTGCTTGGTTCGGACAATCCGCCATCACCCGATTTTCTCAGATATGTATCATAATCCGATCGACTACTCTCGACAAGCTAGCTATTTCAAGGAGTTTGGGAAAGGGTTTGAGAGGTTTTGTGTTTTTCTCAGAACTCTCCTTCCATTCCCGGTGGCATTCCTCCCGGTCCGCCGCCCGGCATCCCTCCTGGTGGTCCTCCTCCACCCTTTGAGGCGATCACATCGTCGATCCTGAGGATCATGACTGCTGCCTCCGTGGCGGAGCTGATTGCCTGCTTGCCCACTCGGATCGGCTCGACAACCTTGTCCTTCTTCATGTCCACGACTTTACCGTTATATACATTGATCCCGGCGTATTTCTTTCCGTCCTTGTGAGCCTTTCTCAGCTCGATTAGCACATCGATTGGATCGAGGCCGGCATTCTCAGCAAGGGCAGTGGGAATAACCTCCATTGCGCTTGCGAAAGCCTCTATGGCCATCTGCTCCCTGCCGCCAATCGAAGCCGAATACTCGCGGAGCTTGAGCGCGATCTCTGTCGCGGCCGATCCTCCGCCGGTGATGAGCGTTCCATCTTCGAGCCCGAGTGAGACAACGCTGACTGCATCATCTAGGGAGCGTTCAACCTCGTCCACGACATGCTCCGTGCCTCCCCTGATAAGAATGCTTACTGCCTTAGGGTTTTTGCAGCCGGTAACAAAGGTCATTTCGTCGCCGCCGATCTTCTTCTCCTCGACCAGCTTGGCGGTTCCCAGATCCGCTTTCTTGAGATCATCCAGTTTGGTGACCATCGTTGCGCCGGTTGCCTTCGAGAGCTTCTCCATGTCTGATTTCTTTGCCCTCCGCACGGTGTAGATGCCCTCCTTCGCAAGGAAGTGTTGAGCCAGGTCGTCAATCCCCTTCTGACAAAAGACGACATTCGCTCCCGAATCCTTGATCCTGTCGACCATCCTTCTCAGCATCTTCTCCTCCTCCAAGAGGAACGCCTGGAGCTGAGAGGGATCAGTTATCTCTATCTTGGCATCTATCTCCGTCTTCTTCACTTCCAGCGCAGAATCGATGAGCGCAATCTTCGCTTTCTCGACCATCTTCGGCATGCCTGAGTGCACGACCTCTTTGTCGACAATGATACCCTCGATCATCTTCGTATCCTGCATCGAGCCGCCCTGTTTCTTCACTATCTGGATATTATCCTCATCGAAATCGTACTTGCCGTTTCTCTTCTCGGCAACAGCGAGAACTGCGCTCACTGCGATATTAGCCATATGCTCTCTTGAGGCGCTGACGCTCTTGCTGATCATTGCAGTATTTGCAAGCTCCTTAAGCATCTCCTTGTCATCCGGGTTGACGTTAAACCCGACATCGTTGAGTATCTCCTGAGCTCTCTGAGCAGCGAGCCTATATCCGGTGGATATCACGGTCGGGTGAACGTTCTGTTCTATTAATCCCTCCGCCTTCTTCAGCAGCTCACTGGTCAGAATCACCGCTGTTGTCGTCCCGTCGCCGCACTCCTCGTCTTGGGTCTTTGCCACTTCCACAATCATCTTTGCCGCCGGATGCTCGACATCGATCTCCTTCAAGATCGTCACGCCGTCATTTGTTATGACAACGTCTCCCATACTGTCCACAAGCATCTTATCCATGCCACGGGGTCCAAGCGTGCTCCTTACCGCCTCGCCAATCGCTTTGGCGGCAGCTATGTTACTGAATTGAGCGCCCTTTCCTTTCTCTCGTTTTGTTCCTTCTTTAAGTATTATGATCGGTGTTTGTCCTATCATCTTTTCTCCTCCAAACAATCAAATTGCTTCGTCAATTTGACGTTAAGCGCTTTTTCATATATTAGAGCTTCTATAAAGGCTTTTCTATGAATATTATTATCCCATTTTCCCCCATAATGAGGCTGAAAATGGGGATTGAATAAAGGATTTCTTCCCAGCGTCATTTGGCGATGCCATCGTCGTGGTGAAGGATCTTCAAAGATTTCGAAAATAATGGTTACCGAAAATGGATTTAAAAACTGATATTCATGGCAAGAGGTATATTGAATTTCCTCACCGAAGAAGAGATCGAGCGAATTCATGCTCTCTCTATCAGAATTCTCTCGGAGATCGGGGTTAAGATTCACAGCAATTCTGTGTGCAAGCTGCTTGAGGATGCAGGCGCAATTAGATCAATAGATGGAGAAAGAATGCTCATTTCTGAAAGCGTTATTAAATCTGCTATCTCAAGTGCACCTAGGTCTATTCTCCTCGCGGCGCGGGATGAAAAGCATGATATTAGAATACCTTTAGAGAAGAAGATCTTCGCGGCAAATGGAGGGACTGGGGTATATGTCAAGAATCTGCTAACGGGAGATTCACGGCCGTCGACAACCGATGATCTCCGTGACTTTACAATTCTCGGGAACGAATTACCTCAGGTTGACTTCTTATGGGGAATGGTTGGAGCGCTCGATCAACCACCACATCTGAAAGAGCTTGTCGAACTAAAGACATGCTTCGAGTTCACCACCAAACATGTCCAGGGAGAATCTTTGAACGCCGAAGAGGCGAGGAAGATGATCTCTCTTGCATCAATACTCACAGGCGGACCCGAAGAGCTGGCCAAGAGACCGATCTTCTCGGCCGTCCAGTGTCCAATTTCCCCTCTGACTTTCGAAAAAGGCCTGGTGGAGGCGCAGGCGGAGCTCGCCCGTGCGGATATTCCAGTGGTGGCGATGAGCGCCTCATTGGCAGGGCTCACCTCCCCTGTCACCCTATCCGGAACAGTCGTGCAGGTAAATGCTGAGAACCTCGCCAGCCTAGTAATAACTCAGGCAGCGAAGAAAGGTGCACCGTGGATATACAGCAGCGATGCCTCTCCAGCGGATCTGCAGTCGGGATCGATCGATTACGAGGCGTTTGAGGCGCCGTTGATACGCGCGGGTGCCGGACAAATGGGAAAACACTACGGCTTTTCGACAATGGTAGGAGGCGCATCTATTGGTGATGCTTCGATTTCGCTCAGAAGCATTGAGGACGGTATACCCCTTATGCTGATTGAAGCACTTATCCCATCCGACCTGGGCTCTAGCTTTGGCGGCATAGACCAGGCTGCGGGAGCATCGTTCGAGCAGTTTGTGGCTGATGCATGGGTTTGGGAGTTGGCGCGCGAGTTTGTGCGGACTTTCGAATCGGATGAGTCCGCAATTTCGTTTGAGACAATCCGAGAGGCTTCAATCGACGGGACGTACTTAAACAAGAAACACACGCTGAGCAGATACAGAAAGGAGTTCCTGGCTACGACTCGTCCCGAGCTTACCGCTAAAGGCGAGAAGAAAATTGAGAAAAAAGGAGCACTGCTTAAAAAAGCGCGAGAGGAAGTAGAAAAACTCCTTAAAAGACCGAAGATGCCTCTCGTGTCCAAGGATGAATCTGACAGGATGGAAGAGCTGATCGGGAAGCTCCGATAGAGATCTGCCAATAAAATCACAGACCAGTAAATAAGATCCGCTTCCATTATTACAAAATTCGTTGAAAGAAAGCCTACCACTTTAGTCGTGAGATGAATTTCAATAATCACATATAGTAGTCGAATAATATCGTCTTGAGAAAGTCCTGAAAAATCATTCAGCGATACTTCTCAATTCAAATGTC
>Ga0209986_10000495_pt1 | contig 37554 bp, 38 predicted proteins | sample BlataG_FD_183168 | JGI IMG/M metagenome (GOLD analysis project Ga0209986, IMG submission 183168) | Deep subsurface microbial communities from Black Sea to uncover new lineages of life (NeLLi) - Black_00105 metaG (SPAdes) (version 2) | ecosystem: Environmental > Aquatic > Marine > Oceanic >... | reverse complement strand
TCTTAAAATTTTAAGATCCCCTCCGCTCAATTTTAATTTTGGCTTCTTGCTAACGAATGGCATATGATCTGGTATGGTACCGTCTCTATATAAATGTTGCCATATTATTTTGGAAACGCTACACTAGAAAATAATATCCATAAAATAGGCTATTTCGCGTTGAGTATACTGGGCAACATAGAATATACGTTAGTCATTCCACAACAACTTATTTCTTCTACTCGCCTTCATTCACCCGAAACTTTTGATGTGCCAGATTCTAATCAAAAAAGTGAATCCATAGGTTCTTTTCAAGTTTCAGCAGGAAGAGATGTCGTTTTAAAAGATATAATCATAGCTGGAGAAGTGAATTATTACTCTGAAATCGTTGGAAACGTTAGAGATTTAACACGGGATATTTTGGAAAAAATGAACCTGAGAGCAAGAAAGATATACGAAGCGCTGTTTGCACTTGAAGACCTCAGAGAGATATTCCGACAAGCATTACCCACAGGACTTGACGAAAGCGAAGAAGAGCAACTCTCAAACGGCATAGCTCGTGTAGAGACAATCCTAAGAGATTTAAAAGAGGGGGGAAGGATAATAATGGCATTAACTGAATCGCATCAAAAAATAATCTCGGAGATAATTGAGATAATAAAATCTACCACCCACTTATCGAATGATAAAGAAAAGGGAGATGGTGGGCATGAATAAGGAACTTGAGCGAATCATAACAATTCTCCAAAGTTTAGAGGAGCAGATAAGAAAGGAGTACAAGGCGAAGATCATGGGGGTATTTGGTTCTTATGTTCGAGGGGAGCAGAAAGAAAGTAGCGATGTGGATATTCTTGCAAACTTTCACGAGGGTGCTACATTGTTTGATTTGGTGGGTCTTGCAGACTTCCTTGAAGAAAAACTCGATGTGAAAGTGGATATCGTCTCCGAGAGGGCAGTAAGAGAGGAGCTGAAGGAACAGATACTTAAGGAGGTGGTGATGGTATGAAGAACCTAAAAGTAAGAAAATTATACGAAGCGCTGTTTGCACTTGAAGACCTCAGAGAGATATTCCGACAGGCATTACCTACAGGACTTGACGAACATGAAGAAGAGCAACTCTCGAACGGCATAGCTCGTGTAGAGACAATCATAAAAGAACTAAAAGAGGGTAAAGGTAACCCCATTCAGCAGGTTGGAGCGGGACTTGAATTGCGAACGAGAGAGGAAGAGTTCATAAACATCAATCCGATTCAACCGGGCGGAAGATTAACGCTGGGGGCGAGAAAAGCACTTATTGCTTATGGCGATGGATATTCAGTCTGCGATATGTGTCTGGAGGGCAGGCTCGACAAGATAAGAAAACCGCCGGTAGATGAATTCCATGCAGAATTAGCGGATTTCGTAGGCATGGACGAAGTAAGAGTTGTGCCGGGTGCGAGACGAGGTTTCCAGGCTGTTACTTCCTCGCTGCTTGAGAAAGGCGACGTCGTGATAGTTTCGGATTTGGCACATTATACGGAATATTTAGCGGTAGAAACCGAGGGAGGCGTAATAAAAGAAGTGCCCTCCGGCGAGAAGAACGTAATTACCGGTGATGCAGTTGCGGATACACTAGAAAGTGTGAAAGATACGACTGGAAAACTACCTGCACTTATCATAGCCGAGCATTTTGATTATCTCTTCGGTAACGAGCATGACGTGTATGGCGTGGGTAAGGTTGCAAAGGAATATGGCATCCCGTTTTTATACAATGGCGCTTATTCCGTGGGGATGGTGCCGGTGAATGGCAAGAACATAGGTGCGGATTTTGTCGTGGGTTCCGGACACAAGGGGATGGCTGCCGTCGCTCCTTCTGGCATCCTTGCCACCACCGATGAATGGGCACCAAAAGTATTCAGAAGCAGTCAGATTGTTGGCGATGTTACGGGCAGGCGATTCGAGAATAAGGAGCCTGCGATGCTCGGTTGCACGTTAATGGGCGGGACTGTGCTCTCCATGATGGCTTCGTTTCCACACGTAAAAGAGCGAGTGAAGAGATGGGACGCAGAGGTGAAGAAGTCAAATTATTTCGTTAATGAGTTCCTGCGCATAGAAGGGAACAAAATTTCAAGTGAATGTCCTCGTAAACATACGCTTTCTAAAGTTGATACCCGTGACAGCTTCGACAGGATTGCGAAGACGCATAAGAAGCGAGGGTATTTTCTCAGCGATGAATTGAAGAGAAAAGGAATTATAGGCGAATTCGCAGGTTCTACGAGGGTCTGGAAGCTCAATACTTATGGCTTGAGCTGGGACAAGATAAAGTATCTGAGCGAAACGTTCATAGAAATAGCGGGGAAATATGAGCTGCCGGTAAAGCGGAAATAAAAAGGAGTTAAACAAATACTAATATTATATAAATAATTAACATGGAAAGAATAGAAATAGGGACGAGGGAAAGCACCGAGGTTATTGACATTACAGGGAAAGTAAAGGAGATTGTCAAAAGTAAAAGCGGCGGTGTTGAATCCGGAATCTGCGTGATATTCACAAAACATACGACTTCGGGAATCATAATAAACGAGAACGAAGCTGGGCTGAAAAGAGACTTCCTGGCGCTTCTGAACGAGTTGATTCCAAAAGGAAGAGGATACCTGCATGATAGAATAGACAACAACGCACATTCTCATCTCAGAGCTGTTTTGCTCGGCTCAAGTGTAACGATTCCAATAGAAAAAGGCGAGTTGGCTCTGGGAACATGGCAGAGTATCTTTTTCGCTGAGTGCGACGGTCCCAGAAGGAGAGAAATATATGTGAAAGTCATTGAAGGGTAATATTAACCTTAACATCAGTGCAAAGTGCAAAATTCAAAATAAACCTTTCTTTTAACAAGAAAAAATGAATTATAGACACAGATTAACGCAGATTAACACTGACAAAAAAAAAAGAAAAAATCCGTGTAAATCCGTGTCTCAAATAGAAGGAAGCTATACTTTATATACAAAAATAAACCCTTACTAAAGAAACCATTATTTTTCTTGTGTAAATCTGTGTAATCTGTGGTTGTGAAAAAGCCTCAGTGTGGTAATGGACATCCCTTGGGCTTGCGGAGCCCAAGATCCGGGTTCGATTCCCGGCTGGGGCATTATCTCCTGTGCGCCTCACCCACTAATTCACCAATATTCTTATAGCCATTAGCGACAAGATACGCCTTCAAATCCTTATTTATACACGAAAAAATCTCAAATCCTTCGCTTACCAGTGCGCTACCCACCTGAAACAGGCACGCACCGTTCCTCGCATATTCTATCACGTCCTTAGCGGAAAAGATACCACCAACTGCAATCACTGGTATCTTCAACTCTTTATACAGTGCGAAAATAATGTCTTTACCACCCATCGTCAAATCCTTACCGGATTTACCACCATAGCCCGTGGGATTACCTAAAAGCGGAATATTGAGCGTGTGGTCCGTTGGTCTGGCTATTACAGTATTAATAGCCGTGATAGCATCAGCACCCGCTTTTCCCGCGGTCATTGCCAATCCTGCCGGGTCACCCACGTTAGGCGATATTTTCACTGCGATTGGAACTGGATGCACAATGCTGCGTATCTCCTTTATTATGCCGCTCAGCAGTTTTGGATTATTTTCAACCGCTACGAAATCCGTATGCGGACACGAGGCATTAAATTCGAGCATGTCTATTGGGTATTTAACAGCAACCTCCGCTACCTCTCTGCATTCCTCCACATTTTTACCAAAAATGCTCAAGATCAATGGCACGTCGGCATGCTTCGCATCTTCTATTTCCAGCCCATAGTTCGTTATCCCCGGGTTCGGAAGCCCCATCGCATTCACGTAGCTACGAGAGGCTATTTCAAAGAATGACGGGTTGGGATAGCCTTCTCGCTCATACCGCCCGACCGATTTTGTCACGACCGCTCCCGCACCTGCTACTGCGTATCTATAAAGTAACTTCCCGGAAACTCCAAATCCTGCTGCATTCGCAATTGGATTGGGGAAATTAACACCGCAGACTTCTGTTTTCAATAAAGGCTCGTATTCGGGCGTGAACTGCGAAGGAGGGATTGATAATAACGCACTTGCATCTGGCTTAATAGAAATTCGTTTACCGCTCTTTTCTCGCTTCCAGTTCCCAAATTCCGTTCTTTCCAGCTCTTCCACATTGAAGACCGGGCCGTCTTTACAAACTCGATACCCGCCAAGGTCGCAAGAGCCACAAGCACCGCATCCGCATTTTACTATTCGTTCTACCGAAACCTGCGTAGGGATTCTTTCGCTTCTCGTAATCTCGCAAACACGCCTCATCATCAGTTCCGGACCGCACGTCAATACCTGCTCAAATTTTTCTCCCGATGCCTGCATCTCTTCCAATAAGTCCGTAATCAATCCTTTGTAGCCCTCAGAACCATCTTCCGTAGCGATTCTTACTTCACAACCTATTCTCTCAAATTCTTTCACGTACAAAAGTTCTGCGCTACTTCTTGCACCTTCTAACACTACTACGTGCTTACCCAATTCTTTTGCGCGCTTCGCTGCGAACTTCAACGGTGCCGCTCCATACCCACCGGCGACCATGCAAATTCTTTCGCCATCGATTGAGAATCCTCTACCATAGGGACCTCTCAAACCTATCAAATCACCCTCGTGCTTTTGATGTAAGCTATGCGTGCAGTCGCCGGCATCCGCAATTGCAACTTCTATTTCACCATCGGGCGAAGCATCGGCAATTGAAATGGGTATCTCGTCTATACCCGGATCCCAAACCATTACGAATTGACCCGGTTCGCTTTGTTTGGCAATTTCCTCCGAGTAAAACTTGAAGTGTTTTACTTCGCTACTTGCTTTTTTTAGTTCTTTTATTTCATGCAGTGTAGGGATGTTTAGGGGCATTTTATCTGAGTTTATCTATTCCTTCCGCCGGCTTAAATATATTTCCTTCCCCTCTAAAATTAATAGATGAGGCTGATTTGATAATATTCACAATTTGCGGCTAAAATTACAGTATATTGCCTGAATGGGCAACAAAGTAACTTAAAGGGACGATATTAAGTCTATTCAATATGGCACAAATTGAAAAGGTCGTTAAAGCTTTGAACTCAGAAACCAGAAGAAAAATTTTGATGATTCTGGCTGAAGAACCTAAAACCGTTAAAGAAGTGGCTGAAGCTCTTCGAAAAAGTTATTCAATAAATTTGAAGTATCGTGAATCCGTTTTTAAAGCCCTGGAAAAGTTAGTAGAAGCAGATTTAGTAGAGAAACATTATGAAAAAGAAAAAAGAGTCGTTTACAAGTTAAAAAAGAAAGAGATTATCGTTGATTTAACTGAAGAGGTGGTGAGATGAATGGATTTTGAACCAAAAGATATAAGGAAGATTATCGAAGCGAAATTTGGCGATATTTTGAGAGACACAGAAAAAAGGAAGGTTATGCAATTAGAAAGAAGGGATGCATACGGTCACGAAGCAGGGATTCCAATAGAAGAGTGGGTAAAAGACTGTTTGGGTGAGATTGATTGGGAAATACAGGTCTATTTTCCCAACGTGTTCTTGGAAAAATTCTTTTCAAACACTGATAATGACGAAAGTAAACTCAAAGAGGCTCTTCAACAGACCTGGTGGGGGTTTAAGTTTGGGAGAGACAGGCTACTCGTTACTGAAAAACAGATAAAAGAGTTTGTTCGAGGGAATCCCCTTGGAAGATGGCAACAAGAAGCAGGAGATATAGTGTTATTCTACGGAAGAGACTTTATCAAAGATGCGAATGATGTAATTCTACTTAATGTTAAATCTCACTACATAGAAAGAAGAAGTAGAGCACCGAATATAATGTCCGCTGAAAGATTATTGAAATTTTTTAACGAGTTCCTTAACAGAGATGGTACCTATAAAATATTGGAAAAGGTAAATTTATGGTTCATAGGAGTTGATTATGCCACATCAAATGATGAAACTATTGTCACAAATATATATACTCGTGACTTGTTTCTATTAGACATATCCAAGTTACCACAAATAAATTTTGATGCGGCTATTCAAATACAGTGGCATGTAAAGGATATGGTAGAAACAGATCAAGATAGACCCACATTCGTGGAAAATCTCGCTGATACGTTTATGGTGCAGTGGAGAAGCCATGTTAGAGGTAAACAAGAAAAATATGACTCACTTGCAGAAAATCTAAAAGAGCTTATTGATCGGCTAAGAAATGTTTCTTAGGTGGTTAAGCCATACAGATTTCTTATATATTTCTCTATGTTCCCTTTGCATAATTCGGTCTGACGGTTTTGTAGATTGTTTTCTACTAATCGCACAATTCTTTCATGAATATCTGCTTCTAATGGATTTTCCCAATCTATGAGCCTTATTGGTATTCTGGACAAAGGTCTTTCGGAAAATTCTACTACGCCACCTCTCGTTAATCCTTTATATTTAATCCATGTAAAAATAACATTAGAATTTAGTATAGCAAGCAGATACTTTATGTCCTCCTTGAAATAGGGTTTCTTGACAATTACTGTAACATCTTGTGTTGCATAATAAGGACCTTTAACATACACAAATCTGGCGTAACCTTTAGTATCTATTCTCTCCTTACAAGGTGTAACTATCTTTTCATGATTATTTTCCATGAGTTTTTGATTTCTCGGGAACACCCAATGCCACCAAGGGATGGTTCTATCATAGTTATAACGGTTCTCTAATTTTTCCCGAAATTTAAGTAAATGCAGGTATATGTTTGGGTATTCCCGCTTGAGGTCTTCTTCATTTTCTACTTCATTTATGAAGATATAAGGCGTTGTATTCTTAAAGTAGTATTGCTCGAGACTAAAAGCTTTGATAACAAAAATAAACGTTTCTTTTTCTTTTTCGGTGAATTTATCTGGATTTACCACCTGAAATGCTTTGTCGAGTCCGCTGACCATCCCATTTCCTATCTCTACAATATCACCGAGCCTTACATATCTCTCTGTTTCATTTTCTAACTTACCCTCGATTTCGGTTAAATCTTTTTCAAAAAAGCTCGTGAGTTCGGGTTCGAACCTTTCAAGAACCACATAATACGGTTTTCCAGCGAACCTCACTTGTTTACACGTTTTCTTATTCTTATAAATCCCCAAATCTTCTAAATCTTCTCTCTCAAGTAATTTGGAAAGGGGCAAGTTTAAAGGTTTATTATCAATTTCAACGATAATCTTTGGCGAAAATTCACGACACGTATCTTCGATTGTGGTGAGTAGCGTAAAAATATTTGGTGAGATAGGTTTCAAAGGTTTTCCGTTTCTAAACTGTGGATGGAGATATGCCTCGAAGTAATCTTCTTTAATATAATCTTCACCTCTTTCCAACCGTTGCAGCAGCTCAGTTACTTTGTCAAGTGTTTTTTTAGTCAGTTTATCCTTACTCCACACATGAACTATTTTGATTGGTTTTTCCGTTTTCTTCTTTACATATTTGAAAATGAGAGCACTTGTGGAAACCTCTTTAAAGATTCGCATTTCATTGAATGTTATAAGAACCTCCAAATCACCCTTTTCACACATATATTGCCTGAGTTTGCCAGCGTGGAGCGTTTGTGTCCAAAAAATAGGGGTGATGAATATTAATTCTCCATTTTCTTTAAGTTTGTCAATACAGAGGTAAATAAACGCATATAATAAATCTGATAAACCATTAATCTTGTCTTGCCAATAAGACACGTTGCGTAATTTTTCATGAACTTCCGCAGGAATGTTTTTCCACCTGACATAAGGAGGATTACCTATAATCACATCAAATTTCTCTCGTATATCTGTTGAAAGAAAATCCCTGTATTCTACCTTAATAGGGGATTTATTGGTAAGTAAAGTGTCTATTTCGTATGCCATGACATTTCTAAATCCTGTTTTCCATAAAACATCCAAAAAAATTCCCTTTCCTGCACATGGTTCTAACACTTTAGCGGTAATATCTTTATTCCCTAAATTAACCATGAACTCAGCAACCGTTTTTGGCGTAAAATATTGACCACGGGTTTTTATTTTATCCATCATTCCTATACCTTCTTATTTAAATATTAGGACTTGAGATATAATTAAATATATTCCGCATCTTCTTCCTCCTATGCTCGAACGCCTCTGTAACGAACTCAAGATTTTCAACGTCTGCAAGTGCCTGTGCGATAACCGATAACCGCCCATACAGTTTCGACCCGGGTTTCGCAACCATCTTCTGCGCAAACTCTTTCTGATATAACAGCACGGCAAGCCCGAAGTTATGGAGCAGCAATTTATACGTGATTGGCGATGACAAAGAAAAAGGTATGCTCGCAACGGACTTTATCAAATACTGGAAGATATAAATTTAAATAGACTGAAGAAGGGTAAAGAAGGATGAAAAACGGACACGAGTCCAAATTCGGACCGAGTGGCACGGTGATGCCGCGGGAAGAAGCAGGTGCTGACAATCAGAAGCAGATTTTTATTATCGGGCACGAAAATCCCGATTGCGATTCCGTCTGCTCTGCCATTGGCTATGCGTACTTCAAAAACATTGTTGACCGGAGATACCTGTATATCCCCGCAAGAGCGGGAGAATTAAATAGCGAAACAAAATTTGTTCTTGAAAAATTCGATTTCGAGCCCCCCATAGAAATAGAAAGTCTCGCACCTACTGCCAGCGATATGGAATTGAAAAAACCTATTGTCGCTTCACCCCACGATTGCCTGAAGTACGTAGCTTCTTTGATGAAAGAAAGCAATATCCGCACTGTCCCCATCGTGGACTCCAACAGAAAGCTATCGGGAATTATTGGTCTGAAAGACATCGCCGAACATTACATAGATACAATGGGCTTTGGCGACATATCAACGACTCCTATTGACCTGAATATACTGATTGATACTCTGGACGGAAAAGTGATTGCTAATCCCAAAGACGTCGAGAAACTAACGGGTAGGATATTTATCGCAGCAATGCAGAAAGCGAGGATTTTAAGCAAAATCCGTGCGGGAGACGTCGTTATTCTCGGCGACAGGACGGACGTCCAAATAGATTTGATTAATTCTGAATGTTCTGCTCTTATAATCACCGGCAATTCCACAATTAGCCAGGAAGTCATCAGGTTGGCATCAGAGAAAGGAACGGTAATCGTTTCTTCTCCTCACGACACGTTTGTTACCGCCAAGTTGTTCGCTTTGTCAACACCGCTCCATTCTATAATGTCAAAAGAGGTACCCGTAGCAGGACTTTATACCAGGGTTTCAGAGATAAAACGGAAAGTCGTAGAATCCGAATATCGCAGTGTGCTATTGGTAGATGCGGACAACCGATTGATAAGTATAATCACACGAACGGATTTACTTCATCCTATAAGAAAGAAGGTCATTTTGGTTGACCATAATGAGATTTCGCAGGCTGTCGATGGAGTACAGGAAGCAGAGATACTGGAGATTATTGACCATCACCGGGTTGGAGACATATCTACACTGATGCCTATCCACGTTCACAATGAGCCTATCGGCAGTACGTGCACCATCGTTGCGGGATTTATGTTTCTTCATCAAATTGATATTCCGACAGAGATAGCGGGATTGCTTCTCTCCGGCATTCTGTCTGATACTTTAATTCTGACGTTGTCCACAACCACGGAACGAGATAAAGAAGTTGCTTACAAACTGGCTGATAAACTTAACGTTGCGATTGAAGGATACGGCAAAGAACTGTTAACCGCGAGTATAGACATAAAGGGAAAATCCGCCACTGAAATCCTGTTTCTCGATTTTAAAGAATATCTGTTAGGCACGAAAAAAGTTGGTGTGGGTCAAATAATGGTCCTGGACGAGGAGGAGATAAGCGCAAAAGAAGATGATATTAAAATGGAGATGGAACGCTTACGTAAGGAGAAGCAATACGATTTGGTCGCTTTCCTCATTACCAATCCATTAAAAAAGGGTGAAGCGATTTTAGTCAAAGGAGATACGCGGATAATCGAAAAGGCTTTCGCAGTCAAAATACAGGACGATAAATGTGCTATTCCCGGAACGTTATCGCGAAAGAAAGATTTTATCCCCGCGATTGGATACTTTTGCAGCACAATATACGAGTTGTGACGGTATAATTTCAACAGTGCGGCAATCATCGAAATCTCTCTTTTCATAGATGAACCACCTCTTTTAATATGTGTTTACCTATTCTTGGTTTTAACGCCGACTTCTCTACCAAATCAACCTTGACTTCCAATAAATCGCTTATATAATTTTCTAATTCCACAAAATCTAAAAGGCTTATCCTTGCATCTGGTTTAAACTCAAGAAGAATATCAATATCACTATCCTCTTTTTGCTCCCCTCTCACATAAGAACCAAAGATTCCTATCCCCTGAACTCCATACTTTTCCATTAATTCCTCTTTATGTGTTCTTAAAATCTTCTTTATTTCTTCAACTATTTTTTCTTTCATCCTTTCCCAATTATCAAGTCCTTATGACTATATAGATATATGATGTTATTTATATCTTTTCTCTCCCGTTTTCCAGTCAATGCTTTTCTTTTCTGCGATATTTTCATACCAAAAGCTTTGTTGATAGCCTTACAAACTCCTCAGGGCTCAACTCCTCCGGCCTCTTCTCCAACTCCTCAAGTGCTATGCTTCCCGAAGTTTTAAATATATTCCGCATCTTCTTCCTCCTGTGCTCGAACGCCTCGGTAACGAACTCAAAAAACTTCTCCTTCTTCTCTACCATTCTCTTTTCCTTTCCCTTCTCTTTCTCCTTCAACCTCACCATCGCAGTTTTAACAGGCGGCGAGGGATAAAAAGCATCCCGGTGAACGAACTCAAGAATTTCAACGTCTGCAAGTGCCTGTGCGATAACCGATAACCGTCCATATAATTTCGACCCGTGAGGTGCAACCATTTTCTCTGCAAACTCTTTCTGATATAACAGCACGGCAAGCCCGAAGTTATGGAGCAGCAATTTATACGTGATTGGCGATGACAGAGAAAAAGGTATGCTCGCAACGACTTTATCAAATTCCGGAAGTTCTATTTTCATAATGTCACCTTCCATCACCTCCGTTTTGCTTTCTTTATTACCGTATTGCTCCCTTAATAGCTCACAAAGTTCTTTGTCCTTTTCCACTGCATAAACGTTCTTCGCTTTTCGCTCTAATTTCGCCGTGACGCTTCCTACCCCAGCTCCTATCTCCAGCACCACGTCACCGCCCCCCACACCTGCATATTCCACCATTCTCGCTGCCACGCCATCGTCAACCAGGAAATACTGACCAAGACTTCTCGCAGCTCTTATGCCTCGTTCCATAAGGATTTTTTCGACTTCCATTTCAAAGTTCCTCTCTACTTAAATTTTCAAACGTTAACTCCGACTCTTCGGTTAATCTTAACTTCATAACAGTTACTTTTTGTGGATAATATTCAGTAGCTAACCTTTTTTAACTTTATACCCTATAATAAGACCGGGTGATTGAAATAAAAACGTTCGACTATTCAATGGGTTTCATGGAGAGCTTATTTGGAAAAATTGGATTAGAGCTGTCCAAGCCGGTGACAGGGATGCTGGCGGCTTTGATCGTCTGCCTGTTAGGGGGAGCGAAAGCGAATCTTGTGTCGCTTGCGGAAGCGTTGCCATTTGACGGTACCGGCTTACTGGTTCGCATGCAGCGAATTCGTCGCTTCCTCTCATGCGAAGGGATTTCACCATTAAAGACGCTTGTACCGTTGATTCGCCTGCTACGACCGATATTGTCGAGATCAGACGACATCGTGCTGACAATGGACCGGACGGAGTGGAAGAAACGGCGTAAAGTGGTCAATATCCTCACCGTGGCTCTCAGCTACGAGGGAAGGGCAATCCCCTTATTCTGGATTGTCCTGGATCGTAAGGGAAACACCTCTTTTGAAGAGCAGGATAACCGATCCAAAGCGCATTGAGACGATGCTGATCCCGATAGCATTCGCATACGTCCTCTGCGTGTTTGAGGGGGAAAGGGGAGAGAAGGAAGGAGAAGTCCAAAAACCACCGAAGGGCAAGAATCGAGGTGTCGGGCTCTTTCTCAGCGGTCTCAGGGCTTTCTACAGGCATATCAGACAGGCAACCATCGAGCAACTCAGGACGTTCATTCAGAGAATGATCAAACCTTTTTACAGTGCCCGGGGTTGGAAAATACCTGCATCTGGCTACGGTTAAGCGATAACGGGTATGGACATGGAAATAAACGAGGTACAAAAGCCAGCTTGAAGAATAACCTCCGGTCAAAAAGCAAAACTCCGATTGCAGCGTGCATCGCATCACTGCAGAGCACCAGTAAGGCGTCATACCATAATTCCTGTACTAAGTGCCAGAAAAGGGTTAGCTACTGAGATGGAAGTATTATATTCGAGGGCTCTGACATAGCTTTTGACCACGTTAACGATTCTTTCATACAAAACTATTTGCATTCGGAATTGGATAGGGATATGATACTGGATAACGAGACGGAGATAATATTGGGTGAGCATGAAATACTGGTAAATATATCGAGCATCAGTTTAAACAAATCATTGTGCCCGTATCCGGATTCATTGACGCCCACGGATGGCTTGAGTGTTGCGAACTGGAGTGGCGCTGGGTCGGCGATGATCGTTTATGATGATCCAGAATCGAGAATGGTTTATTATGGCTTTTCTATTGACAGTATTACTGATGGGGAGACGATGGAGAAATTGGTGTTGAATTCGGTGGAATGGGTTTTGCCAATGGAAGGAGATGTCAATGGAGATGGACATGTAACCATTGCAGATTCGGTATTATTGCAGGGTTATCTGTCAGATCCTGTTGCGTACCCACTCAACGTTAGCCCGCTTATCTCTGCGAATACATACGAAATTGCACCTGGTCCGACCACGATAAACATATACGATGTAATGTACATCCAGAAATGGCTATTGGACCCAAGCACACCGCTGTGGGATGAAGAGCATGATCAAGGGGTCACTGTGCCTCCACAATCATAAGCATAACATAAGCCCAGGCGGGGGAAATTATAGAATTTCCGCAGCACCCCGGCACATGAAATAAAGGGCAACGTGCTCAGGCACCGAAGCAATTTCGCCTTCTTCCGCTTCATATCGCTCACCTTTCATCGTTATCGAAGAGCTCCGAGCCACACTTATTTCGACCGGCGAATCGCCGAATACCACCGCGTCTTCTAAAGGGTCGAAGTCATCAAAGGTTTCAATTCTTAAAGGTGTTACTTCCAAACTCGATTTCCCATGTAGCGAGGTAGGCAGCCGGATAAGCCTTTTTATGTCTGAAGTTACGGGCTCGTCCGGTTTATCCGCAGATTTTACACGCACCGCTTCTGTTACCGTTTTTGTTATTCCTTCCCTTATTGGCTTAAAGAACCGGGGGATTTGACCTCTTTCTATTCGCTTCATCACTGTCTCATCCTTTGCAATTCTTATTATCTCTTTAACCTTCTTCTTTTCCATCTCGCCAACCTTTTTTACCACTTCGATTGCTTTTTCTTCTTCCATTTCCGCTATTTCGTGAAAAAGGTCTATCCATCCTTTAAGAAGTCGTTTGCCCCATCCCTCTGGTATCAACCTCAAATCCCCTCTCCCCGGCTTTTCATCGCCATGTTCCTTTTCCTTCAAATCCACGGCTAAAAATCTATCCATGTCGAGCCCTGTTGCCATCACATAATCAACTATTTCCCTCCTCTCCCGGCTTCCAAGCGCCCGCACGTCTTCTGTTTTTATATGTATATGATAGCCCCGTGACCCTGAAAATACCAGTTCTATATCCTGTTCCTGAAATCCAAAATCGTTGAGCAGAAAGTCAATCAATTTCACCGTTTCTTTTTTCACGAGTTCCAGTAAATCCTCATAAGAATACTTCTGGAATTCCGCTTCACTTATGACATGGTCTGCATCGAGGTCAAAAATCAAGTCTGCACCGAGCCAGCCCTTGTTCGCCATATCCGCTGCGGGATATTTGTAAATCGCGGTGGAATAATAGGCATGTGCAGGGGCATTCTCACGGAGATAGTTCGCCAGGTCTTCTTTGGAAGCAAAGGATTTGTGCCTTCTCATTACGAGTTTCGCAGGATAATACTGGTCTAAGAGGACGAAGCCCCACTCTCGCATCCACGAATCCTTCGGGATTTTTATACCCGCACGTCTATAATATTCTTCAAATTTGCTTCGCACAAATCTTTTCGTTTTTTCATTCATTTCTCTCTTGTGAAGAGAATTTGTAAAGAAAATCTTCTGTCTTCCAACTCATCTTAACCAATTCTCAACCCTTAGACCTTGAATTTATTTGTATCAATTAGGTATCTCATTTGAAAAGTGGTCTCCGTTTTACTGATGTCTCAAAAGCTTCGAGTTGTTCAGGAGTTAGATTGTCCAATAACCCAGACATTGCTTCAAGTGCCATAATTTTTCTTATTCTCCTGGTAAGCTCATCTTCAGGAATTGATGTTTGTTCAAGTGGTAATTTATCCAGCATAGCAGATAAAAACTTGAAAAGCTTGTTTTTATCTATTCTTTTGAAGATGTCCTCTTCACTAATTAACTTATCCATCAATCCGGACATCTGTTTTAATAGTTCGTTCCTTTTTTTCTCTCTTCTATAAGATTCTTCCGTGTGAAATGGATATTTCACAATTTCTGTATCCCGATATGTTGGCTCGTATGCCATCACTCAAACCTCCTTTACATGATTCCCTATCAGCACTATTTTCATATACCCTGGTATTTATAAATAAAATCTTTTCGCTCTATCATTAATATAAAGATATAAAGAGGAAAAAGAGAGAACATGATAAGCATAGCGATACCAAAGGGCAGTTTAGAAGCGCAAACCCTGTTGTTATTCAAGCAGGCGGACCTGGAAATAAAGGTAACGAGCAGGGAATACAGTCCGAGGATAGAAGACGCAAGGATAGAGAAAGTGAAGATATTGCGACCGCAAGAGATACCGGAATACGTTGATAAAGGGTATTTTGACGTTGGCATAACAGGTAAAGATTGGATAGAGGAAAGGGGTGCGGATGTAGTGGAAATAGCGGATTTGAGTTATAGTAAAACGGCAGAGAAAGAAGGCACTGTAAAAATCGTCCTCGCAGTGCAAGCCGACCGAGCGGACATAAAAGAAGCAAAAGACGTAGAACCGGAGAGTAAAATAAGCACTGAATATCCCAACCTTACAAAATCTTTCTTTGACAAACTCGGAATCCCGGTGCAGATATTCTTTTCTTATGGCGCTACTGAAGCGAAGGACATGATGGACGGCATAGTCGAGCTCACGGAGACCGGGGAGACGCTTCGGAAGAACAACTGGCGGATAATAGACACGATACTGGAATCTTCCACGAAGTTGATAGTGAATAGGGATTCGTGGAGTGATGCGGAGAAGAGGCGGGAGATAGAGGAGATAAGAACGTTGCTTTCCGGCGTGATAGAAGCGAGGGGGAAGGTATTGCTAAGCATGAACGTTGCGGAAGATAAGTTAAAGGAAGTGGTGTCAGTGCTACCGGCAATGAAAAGACCAACGATATCGCAACTTTATGGTAATGACCAGCATCGGTATTACGCGGTGGAAACGGTAGTGAGTAAGCGAGAGGTGAATGTTTTAATACCCAGGTTGAAAAGCATGGGTGCCGGGGACATTATAGAGATAGACATAACCAAGATAGTGCGGTGATCTTTACGCTCGATGGTTACAGGATAACGAACGTTTGGTTCCAAAATTTTAAAAGTCCCTTCGCTTTCTCCAAGTAGATTTTACTTGAAAGGCATTTTGAAATTTTGAAAGCTATGGATTAAAGAGAGAAAGGGCATTATTACAAGTTAGAAGAAGTGTTTAATGAATGATTGACGAAGTTATCTTCTCTCCATAGGGCTACAAACAAATAGAATCTTTTGATGAGAAGTTGAAAGGTTTTTCATGGAACCTCAAAGCCCCAATGCAATACGCAATCGCTGTTCTATTTCGTTCATCAAATCCATATTCATTTCACCTAAAACGCGCAGCACAAGTGACTTATGAAGCAGCGCTAACTTGTGTGTTCTGAATACTCGCTGAGCCATTTTACCGCTTTACCATCTTCAATGGAATAGACATCTTCTTCCTTGCTATCCAGCCAGTCGAAACTCCCTGATTCCATGACAAGTTGCATGAGTTCTTGAGTGGGGATGTCATCGGTCAGAACAGTGAGATGCTGCAATTTCCGCCGTGTTATCATAAAAGCTGCGAATGTCTCGACTTATGCACGCTCTTTAGGCGTCATATTTTCAAGTAATTCCGAGAGCTTTTTTGAGATGGGCATGTTCAATTTATTTAACCTCCGTGATATTATCTTCTGAAAATAGTTTATTTTTACACTATATAAACATTTCGTTTATATCCTGTTTATCTATTCAGAACGGCTGTTCTTAACGCCTCTCCACCACCGTCACCTCTTCCTCTGTCAGCCCGTACAAATCATAAACCAGCCTGTCAATCTGCGCATCAACAACTTTTATCTGCCGTTCGTAAAGCTCTTTATCGTGCTCCATTCTCGCCAGGTGGTTATTTCCCCTTTATTCCACTCAACACTCTATTACAAACTTTTTCAGATATCCAAACCTTCTTGCTCCTCAAATCGTCCAAAACCTTTTTCAAATCGTTTATTAAGCCTTTTTCATACGCATCTGCTAAAATCCCAACGGTTCCAATAACCTCTAATCCCCGCGACTTTGCTATATCCCTTGCAATAGATTCATCTATTAAGACCAGGTCGGCATTTAACTCCAATGCCATGATTATTGCCTCTGCTTCTCCCTTTTCCAACTCTATGGTTAACGATTCCACTGCAAGCTTATTCTTAACTTCTTTCGTTATGAACCAATCTGAGCCTTTCACTTCGCTGGAACCTGGTTTACCTTCCCCTTTTACAACAACTTGCTCATACACTTCCTTTGATATGTAAATTCGCTTAAACTGCTTGAGTAAATCTAACTTGCCAATTCTTGCTAAAGCAATTATTGGTCCCGCATTTGAAACTATAACCATATTATTCTTGCGCAATTCTTCGTAAGGTTTTGACATCCTCTTCCAGGTCTTCCACGGTATAGTGTAAAGGAATTCTTCTCTCTCCCAGCAAATCCATCATCTCATTCCTTGAAACTTCTGCTATTTCCGATGCCTTGCCTATGGAAACCAAACCCTCCCGGAACAGCTCTATTGCTATCGTACGTTTTAAAAATGCCGCTAACTCATTTTCCCTGACTTTACAAATCGTTATTAGTTCGTGGGGCAGTTTCAATTTTGTCTCCATTTTATCTTCCTCATAAATATATTCTTTCTTTGAATATAAAAACTTTCTTATCCTATTTTTACTGTTCATAAGCGGGAGTAGGAGTGTTCGGAACAACAGGTTTTGAGCAAAGATTTAAATATGGAAATACCATTTATATCTTAAAGGCGAGAGGGAATGGGAGAAATAGAAGCGATATATGAGGAAGGGGTGTTGAGGATTGTAAAGCCGGCGAAGATAGAATCTGATGTTGTTACTGTGAGAATATTGAACAGGGACGAGATACTGACGGAAGAGGATATGAAAGACATTTTGGAAGCTATGGATGAAAGAGAGAAGGGGCATTATTACAAGTTAGAAGAAGTGTTTGAATGACATACGAAGTTATCTTCTCTCCAAAGAGCTACAAGCAAATAGAATCTTTTGACGAGAAGTTGAAAGGGAGAATAAAGAAGGCAGCTATTGAAATTGGGAATGACCCCTGGCATAAAGGAACAATAAAAGTGGAGGGGTATGAAAACGTGAGGAGGAAACGAGTGGGAAAATATAGGCTACTTTACGCTGTTGATAAGCATAGAAAAGAGGTTTTGGTGGTGAAAGTAGAGATAAAAGGTGAGACCACGTATAGGCTGTAGAGGATAATTGTAGATTTTTTCACCTTGATTTGATACTCCAAACACATCTGCTCTGAGGTTGCTTTTTCCTCTCTTCAACGATAATTCAGTTCCAACGTATTCTAAAAGACAATTCTTTTGGGGCTTCAAAATTTTTTCTACCGCTGGATACAAGTTCTTTTTCGTACATTTTAATGGGCTTCTTTTTGTTGAGATTTTGAATTGTTGGACCGCCTCTATTAGATAGAAAATGTTTCGTCATGTAGTATATAATCACATTTTTCACAACCAATTCGATAATATACATCTGATGGGGGTTCTTCATAGCCCCCTCCTATATATTGATTTGTTTCGGTTATTTTTCCACCGCATTTTGGACAAATAGCATTAGATATTGCAATTTGTTCTCGACAGTCAAACTCTGCAATAAATTCAACTAAACCAATTAATAACTCAATATCATTTTTTGTAATATCCTTAAGGGTTTTAGTTTCTCTTAATCGTTCTTCCGTCTGTTCTATTATATCAGGAAGATTTCTATATGTAACATTTTCAAAATCATCACGATATCCGGTGGCTATCTGTGGCTTCTCTCCATATTCTTCAAGTTTCCATTTTGCTTTATTTTTATATTCGAATAGTCTGTAATGAAATGATTGTAATAAAGAAAAACCCCCTGATTTATGATAGTAGCTTTTTGCTGTAGCTGTAACCCAAGAAGTAAATTCTAGAGCTTTTTTCCTAACTTTTTCTAAATCTTTAATAGAAGGATCATAATAATCATTATGTTCTACTTTTTCTCTTATACCATTTATTAAATATATTATATTATCCCACCTATTTGTCTCTGTCTCATCCCGAGATAAAACCCTTTTAATTTCATTCCATCTTGTTTTTAGATGAAAGCCAGATAATCTATTTCTATCGCAACTACATAACCGTACACCTACTTCTAATAACAATCCATCGTTTATAAGAAATAACGTTTTAATTTATTAATTCATCGTTTTAGCCATTGATTTCTTCACTCCTAAAACTTCCAACTCTTGCTAATCATTTGCCCACCTATATTCTATTCTCCTATGTTCCTCTCGCCTACTCCCACTTCCCTTCCACGACCTTTATCTCCTCCTCCATCAGCCCGTACAACTCGTAAACCAACCTGTCAATCTGCGCATCGAGAATCTTTATCCGCCGTTCGTAAAGCTCATTATCACGCTCCATTCTCGCCTCGTGGTTATTTCCCTTTTATTTCATTTCTCCCCAGAAATTAGTTTTGGCAAAAAGGTTAATATCTGACACGGATATATAATAGTTCCAAGGACGCAGAGAATGAACGTACAAACAATAATGATGGCATCTACCGTAGTTATAGCCTTTGCTACTGTAATCTATGCGACTTTAACTTATTTTTTATTGCGTGAACAGCGAAGGGAAAAGGAGAAGCCACGTATTCAAGAGATTGTAGATGTGGTGATTTGTCCATTAATTAAAAAGTTAGAAGAGCAAAAGGGTTCGTTTAAAAAAGGAGATTTTAAATGTACTCAAGATGGCTTTTTTTATCTTCGTCATAAGCTTGAACCGCCTCATGGTGCAGAAATGCTCATTTATGAAGAGTTTAAAAAGGTATTCCCAGAAATCGATAATGAAATAATAAAATATAACGCAGAATTAATGAAACAAAAAGAAACTTTAGATGGTTTTGCAGATGAAATTGTACTGTTGCCGGACTATCAAAGAATGGTATCAGAATTATTTGAAAAATATAAAAAAGAAAGGAAAACATCAGATACTTTTTTTTTGAATCGAACACTGAGAATTTGGGGTATATTTTAGAAGATATTGTTAACAATAAACATGAGTTAAATTCGAGTAATGCATATTACGATTTCTGGAATTTATACAAAGAGGACTTATTAAAGTTTAGAGAAAGAGAAGAAATTATGGGCAGTAGATCGGAAGTGGAAATAGGAACTAAAAATTTACTTGCTTTATCAGAGCGAATATTAAAAAGGCTCAGGGATATTATGAACAGATATAGAAGGAAATTTGGAATTGTTTATAATATCAAAAAGTATCCCCCAGTATCTTAAAAAACCAGAAGGCTATCGATCAGGATCTCCTTCGGAGTGGGGAAAATCCTGACAGTACCACTTTCATTTTATCTTAAATTTACTGGTAAAAATCATAAAAAGAAGCCTCTTCCAAAGCTTCTCCTATACCGCTTCGCTTTTTAGCATTCATCGTTTTTTTCGGTCAACGTTTTGTGGATAAAAGACGTTGCCGAAGGGAATTTGGGCGGAATGAACCGAGTTGCAAAGCCCGTAGTTAGGCGCTGACAAATTAATCCATTTAATCTTTTACATCTGTTTTCAATTTTTTCATCAATATATTTTCGTCTGAAAGCATTTCAATGAATGCATGTATATTTTTATTGTTTATTTTATTAGCAAATAGACTATTTTTAAGGGAATCAAATATTTGAATGGTAAAATTTCTAATTGTATTATATGTTTGTTCATTATAGATATTTGATGGTGTCTGCCATTCATTATGCTTCTCATCAAAATCAACATAGAAACCAGCATTTCTCGTTGTATTTAAATCAAATGGATTTTTCAAATTAAATAGTTCTTTTAGATCATTTTGAAAATAATCAGAATCTAACATAAATAATAAAATAACTAACAGGATAGCAGTTAGTAATAAACCGCCATTTGAATTTTTAGATGATTTTTTAGATGCATTTTCTTTTGTTGTATCTGATAGTGTAGCAAAATATAATTTAAATATGGCTTTGTGTTTAGTAGAATGATCATAAAAATATTTGTTGAGATTTCTTATTTCTATGCTATTATCAATACTTTTTATTTTTAATTTAGCAGCTTTAGCTAATTCTTCCAGTGAAAGTATTAAATGAGAAATTGCAATTCCATAGTTACTGGTTTCTGCAATTTTTGAAGCAATAAACAAGTGTGTTTCTGCATTTTCTAGAACAAGTTCATAGCCTTGTTTATATCTCTCTTTAGTTAAGTTGTTTATTTGCGTCATTTTTATTGTTTTCGCTCTAACTTCTGTACATCCGACATCTACGTTGTACATCCCTCCATATTGGTATCATAGCCCTATGATACTTATAAAGTTTCCCCTTCATGTGCAGTAATTGTAGGGGATTGAGTTGATAGTTGGGCTACAACTTCCATTTTAACCTCGAATAAAACCAATAAACTCACTTATTTCCATTTTAAGCCTTTTTGAGATTGTTATTTCTTCTTTTGAAGCACTCTCTAAAATTTCTGTTAGTTCCGAGAGAGAATCCGTGAAATCACCAAACATTATTGCTTTTCGCAAATATTCGTATGCCTTCTCGTAGTCCTTTGCATCTACCGAATATTTGGCGAGAGTTCTCCAATAAGTAATCCTCTCCTCCAGAATTTCTGTACTCCACTTGTTGACGGATTCTCTTAAATCATTGCAATCAGTAAAGATGAAAACCTCTTTCCCCTGCAAATCGCTCGGAATATTTTCTCTATTATCTGTTAATATTATGACCTCTTTTCCAAAAGCTGTCATTAATCCTATTTCAAGAAAAATGTTTGGAAGTGTATTTTTTGGTGTATCCTTAGTAATCAATGCAACTCCAAACGCAGAGGAGAGAATTCGTTCACAAATTTTGCAATAGAGATTTCCTGTACCTCTAATATTCATGGCGTCCTTCAGATTGAAACCTTTTGAATCAAATATCTCGTCTATTTTCCTTCTAATTATAGAATTATTTTCAGAGGAGGAGATAATCAGAAATCCCGTTTTAGGTGCTGGCAAAATCTTCTTAGAGCATTCATCTCTAGAATTTGGACAGAAGATTATCATAATAAATCACCTCTTCTTAGATTTTTTTTTGCGTGGTCGATGTTTGGGCACATCTTTATATGGCCCAGAGCTTCTCTTATGCGCAACAATCTTACCAGTCTCTCTATCTATTTTCACCCACTTCTTTGTCTTGGGATTATAGACTTGCACTTTTTTCTTCTTTGCCGCCATAATAATCTATTCTCCTTCCACCACCTTCACCTCCTCCTCCGCCAGCCCATACAAATCATAAACCAGCCTGTCAACTTGCGCATCAACAATCTTCATCTGCCGTTCATAAAGCTCTTTATCTCGTTCCATTCTCGCATCGTGGTATTTCTTCTGCAGTTCGAGCATGTTATCCACCAGAGCCACGAGTTTATCGTGCTGGGCTTTTTCGGCTGAGTTTGAGAAGTCTATCGTGGGGATGGGGAGTTGTTCAATATACCTTGTCTTGTACCTATAAAAGCCACCCCGAACAAAAGGACTTATTTTTTTTATAAAAAACTCAATAACTCTAGAATTCAAGATTCCTAAAATGTATTGATAATTTAAACCATCCCTTAGAAATATTCCATAGCACGTATTTAAATATCCAATACCATCCAAGTCCAAATAAAAGTTGTTTCGATTTGAAATGTCAGGAAAAATTATCTTTGGTGACTCAAAGCAAATTGGCTTTGAGTCCCAATATTCAAACCAAATTTTATTTGTGTTTTTAAAAATCTTGCCAGAGTCTTTTCGCTCTTTCAACTCATTTTTATATTGCCTCAAGTAGTCTAAGGCATTAGGGAATTTGTCAATATCTACAGGGGTTTTGAAATCCCTTATATAAGGAAACAAAATTAAATCTCTTTGTTTATCTAGCAAATGGGCATATCTTTTTACATTTTTACCGTGAAAAACGGATCTGATAAGTTCTCTTTCGAGATTATTTTTTTTGATAAATTCAAAATCAATATTATTGAAAAAAACTTTAAGCTCACCTGTTCGTAAACCTTGCGTAATCGTTAATGAAAGCGACCCCAATGCTGTTTTATCATTTTTGAGCTTTTCCAATAAAGCTACCTCTTTACGGTCAATTAAAAGCCAAGTTGAGTTTGATAGAGCGTTTTGATCTACTAAAATGGACTTTGATAAAATTTCTGATACGTGAATATTGGAAACAGTTTTGTATTCAAAAGCATTTGGCGAAGTGGATTTTCTGATGAGAAGAATACAAGGATAATTTGTGGCGCCGGTAAAAATTTGGATATCGTTAAAATCAACAATCTCAATAATTTGATGCTCTAAGATTACACCTTTTATACCTTTGCCATAATCTGAATGAATAAACTTGTTAGGTATTATAAAACTGAAAAAACCGGATAATCTCAATAAAGAAAGTGATTTTTCTATAAACAATATGTACTGATCATATTTGCCGATTGCACTTCTGTACCTTTTGTAATAATCTTTAATAGCTTTGCTACCTTCTTGGAAAGCAATATACGGCGGATTCCCAATAACGCAATCAAACCCGCCACGTTTCATAATCCGTCCAAACCCTTTCACGTCATCATCCCAATCAAACACATTAACCCGCCTCATTTCCGCTTCATCAAACAGCGTTTCCTGCTGCCCCGCATCATAAAAATCCGGTCCAATCAACGAATTCCCGCATTTGACATTACCCGCGAGATTCGGAAGCACACCTTCCAGCCCCAACTTCACCTGCTGGTCTATGCTCTCGCGGCTTTCGTGCTCCAGCACCTTCAACAGCAAACTCAACTTCGTAACCTCCACCGCCTGCGGGTCAATATCCACGCCAAACACATTATTCAAAAGAATCCGCTTCTTCTCCGCCGTGGTCAAATACCACTCGTTCTCGCGAACCTGAACGATTGCTTCTTTATACCTCTTCGGCTTGTTATTCGTGTACCAATCCAGATGATACCGCAGCAAATACGTGTATGCACCAATAAGAAAACTTCCTGAACCGCATGCAGGGTCCAGTATTTTAATTTCCGCAATCGCGTCCGGCGTCTTCCCCTCTACCAGTTTACCAACCGTGTTCCTGACAATATAATCAACGATATACTGAGGAGTGTAATACACACCACCCGCTTTTTTAACCTCCGGCTTCGTTTCCACCTTTGCTTGATGCCCCGCCGTCAGCCTGATGACCTTACCTAAAAACTGCTCGTAAACGTTGCCTAAGATTTCAACACCGAGCACTGAAAACTCATAAGGCGATTTTGGATAATACAGACTCTGAACAATCGTCTTCAAAACGCGGTCGTCAATGCTCAACCCCGGCGTTATCCTGTCCGTGTCAAAATCGAATATCCCGCTATCGTATTTCGATTCCGCTAATTTAAAATGATTCAGCAAGTGCGTGTACACGTCACCAGATTCCGCTTTCGTCTGCAACTGCCCGTACGGTTCAATTGCTCGGTCTTCGCAAATCCGCAGGAAAATTATCCGGTCAATGATCTTCTGCACCGCATAGTTCAATTCGTAAATGGACACGTCAGGATTCCTGAGTGCAATGTTCTTAGCCAGCAGTTCACGCCAGCTTTCTATCTCCTTTAAAAATTCGCTATCAACTTCCGCAGTGCCTTTCTTGCCTTTGGTTGATTGTGCATACCTGTCAAAACTGCCTTTGAGAACCGCATCTTTTGAAAAGACATCGTATATCGCATCAAACTTATCGAGATACTCCTCAAACGTATAATATGCAATCCTTCCCACGCCGGCTTTGTCATTTGGACTGGGTTTGAGTCGGCAGTCGAAAACCGATAACTCCTCGAAATCCGTTACGATGGACAACGGCAGTTTTGCACTCCACGCATACCGTCTCAGTTGGTATGACGGGCTAACGTCCTCTTTTATGTTCACCGCAGGTTTCTTCGCTTCGACAAAGAACTTCCTTTGACCGCCGATCCTGAAACTGTAATCCGGTGCTCTGGTTGAACCTCCCACCTTTATCGTATCCTCGTGAACAACCACCTTGTATTGCTCCGCATAGCCCTGTTTATTGCTCACGTCCCAGCCCAGCGCTTCAAAGAACGGGTCAATGAATTCTCGTCTTACCTGTGTTTCGTTATATGCCGATTTTTTATAAACGTCAATATTATACCTGAATCGCTCAACGAGTTTTTTCACATCTTGTTTTGCTTGTTCCTTCATTTTGGCATCATACAGAAAATAGCTAACAAACCCCGTAATTAATTTGTGCGGCTTTATATAAATTTAGAAATAAGTTGCGCCAATATTATAAGAAGTGAACGGAAGATGATAAAGAAGCTAAAAGAGATGCGTGAAAACGAGGATTTTTTCAACAGAACGCTTGACATAGCGGCAGTTATGCCGGTTGTAAAAGAAATAATCAGAGCGGTGAAGAACAGCGGAGATGCGGCACTGCTGGAATACACCGTGAAATTTGACGGCGTAAAACTGAAGGAAATAGAAGTGGGTAAGGAAGAGATTGAGGATGCAAAAAGGAGCGTGGATAGAAATACGCTGCGGTGTATTGAAGAAGCATCCGAGGCGATAAGAAATTTCCATTACCGGCAGAAGAGGGTAGCATGGATGGAAGAATTTGGTGAAGGTGTGTTCATTGGCGAGAAGTATGTGCCGTTTGACGTGGTTGGCGCTTATGTTCCGGCGTCGTATTTCAGCACTGCTCTGATGTGTGTGATTCCTGCGAAGATAGCAGGTGTAAGGGAGATAGTAGTGTGCACACCGCCGGGGAAGGATGGGAACGTGGACGCTCTTACTTTAGTTGCGGCGAATCTCGCAGGCGCGACGAGGATATTTAAGATGGGAGGTGCGCAGGCGATTGCTGCTCTCGCTTTTGGAACTGCGGCTATACCGAAGGTACAAAAAATAGTGGGACCGGGGAACGTGTATGTAACTGCGGCGAAGATGGCGGTTCGAGAAGAAGACGTGGAAATAGATTTCCCGGCTGGACCATCGGAAATTTTGATACTCGCGGATGAAACTGCAAATCCTGCTTTCATTGCTGCTGATATGCTTGCACAGGCAGAGCATGGCGCGAAGTCAAAAGTGGTTCTTCTCACGGACTCTGCGAAGATAGCCGCGGAAGTAGAGCGAGAAATTATTGCTGAGCCCTGTGAGGAAGAGCAAGAACGAAATTGGATAATACTCGGAGATAGCATGGAAGAGTGCATAGAATTCGCGAACGAATATGCACCCGAACACCTTGAAATAATGGTAAAAGAGCCGATGGAAGTGTTGAAGCGAATAAAAAATGCGGGGTCTGTGTTCGTAGGTAATTATTCGCCGGTAGCGGCGGGTGATTACGCAACGGGAACAAACCACGTGCTGCCAACTGCGGGCTATGCGAGCTTATTCTCCGGGCTTGACGTTGACCATTTTATGCACCGAATTGCTATACAGTGGTTGGATAAGGAAGGTCTAAGAAAAATAAAGGACGTGGTGGTGAGGTTGTGTGAAGCAGAGGGTATGGAGAAGCATGCACGGTCAATAGAAAAGAGGTTTTCGCAGGATTCTTCGGACTGAACTTCATCATCGCCGCAATACTTTCAAACCGCATTCTCATTCAGTCCAATGAGCAAACACTCCTCAGAATTGTTATTACTGGGCACGTACTTGTAACCGCCATATCTTGCTTCTCTCACTACCGGCTTATGCTTCTTCAAAATTCTTGTCAAGTCCGTAATAGAAGGTATGCCATCGGACCTATACGAAACCACAATGGCAGCATTTTGGAATTTTTTAAACAGTTTGTTGAACGCCATGTGAATTTTATTTTTATCACACCAAACGGGTTTATTATGCTTTATCCTCCTGTGTTTGCTCCGGTAGTCAATCATAGCCTTCCATTTCGGATAATTCACAATGCCCTCAAGAAAATGATAAAATTCCAGGTAATCCACGCCAACGCCCTCTTTTGAGATGTAAGGCGTGTCAATATAAACGAGGTCGAAGTCACCTTCAATATCAAAAACATCGAGATTTAACGCTTCGTTTTCCTTACCATTAGAAAAAACACATCCATTCACTTCATTTACAAAGTTCAAGAAATGCTCTTCAAATGGCGTATCCCACGTCGCTTTATTGCCAAAGCTTCGTTTTACATCAGAAGTCCGCATGTATAGGTTTTTTCGATGAAAAAGATTATAGGGACGCTTTATAATGCAAGATTGAAATAACGCATAATAAGCCAGTGTGCGTTTGTAAAAGTCATCCAAAGTTTCGATGTTCTGGATGACTATATCGAGCCATCTGTTCTCCTCATCGGTATAATAAATATCCGAAAATGTGTCCTGGATGAACGAGGGATAATTGATGTCCGGGTGTGATTGCAATAAAAAGTCTATATCGTCCTTCGATAACTTCACCGCATCGTTTTCTATCAACGCCGTGCCAATGTAATAATTGGACTTTAATATGTCGTTATAATAAACCTGCTTACCTTTCATTTTCAAGAAATAGCCTACGATTCCTGTTCCGCCAAATGCGTCTAAAGCGCTTTCAAAATTGATTTCTTTTATATTTTCCCAAATCCACTCGAGTATCTTCGATTTGCTACCCTGATAGCGGGTTGTTGGAATGGTATAAGGCTTAATTAAGTCCCCCATAAGTGTTAATTGTGTTTCGCTCATTCTATCCTCATAAATAACCAGCCTTCACTTTAAGTGAATAAACGAAACTACCATAATTCTTATTTTGATATCCATGGCTTTTAAGGCTTTCTTTTACCTCTTTAATGGAGCTATCTTTTTTAATGATTAAAGTAACTGAGCGGTTACTTCTCAGCTCAAAAATACCATCCTCCTTATATTCAAAGTCCCCCGGTTTAACATAATCTCCACCTTCAGTTGGGAGTTCTCCAGCACCCCCTCTTGATCCCTTTTCCTTTGCTCGTTGATACAACTCTTCTAATCCTAAAGATTTCCAAATATTTTCGATTTTTTCTTTCTGCTCGCTTTGTAAATCCTCTATTTTTGTTTTTAAGCCTTTAATTTGCTCCTCTATCTTCTTAATTTCACCTTTATAATGATTTTGCAATCTCTTCGCTTCTTTATATGCGTTTTTTACCTCCTCTTCCCGTTCTTTAATATATTTAGGCACATCAGCTTTGACTAAACTCTCTCTTGACAGAAAACGCTCTAAAACATCAATGTTATCCACCAGTTCCTTCCGTTTTATTACATAAAGGCACCTCTTTTCAAAAGAGAAACCGTGCATAAACGGGCTATATATCCTAATCTCCTCACCATTAGCAATTATTGCAAGCATCGCCCCCTCTAAAAAGGCATACTGCCCTAACTGGTCTAAATGTCTATTTAAATCTTCATCATGGCTTTTAGTATCAATGATAACTTTACGTTCCTCTGGGAGACCTTTGATAAATATGTCCACCCTCAACCCTCTGGTAGCATATTCGAAATCAAGCTGGCTTTCATGGTGATCGAGGCACTTTAAAATAGGAACAAACACCGTCTGTTTGACGTTTTCTTCACTACTTCCAATATCGTCAGGGCTTAATTCAGCGATTTTTCTTAAGCACTCTTCTCTTCCACTATTCATTGTTTTCATTCACCTCTTTGTATTAAGAATATTCATATCTGTTAATTAAAAACCAAATGAATGCCAATGTAGAAGTGAAAAGGAAGTTTGCTACTTCTTCTGTTATTAGTTCTTCATGGGGCCCATAATGAGACAGCAAACCAAAAATCTTGTATGAATATTCAACTTCATTATCATTCTCGATTTTTTTAAAAATCCCCCATTTTTTTAATCGAATTAAATTATCTTTTTGATTATGTGTTACTATTTCTCCCTTTGATTCTAGTATTTCGCTAACCAATGACTCAAATGTTGATCTAAACAATGAAATTGAACCTTTATAATCTATTGGATAGATTTTAAGGGCACTTTTGTAATTTGTTAAGGTCTTATTAAATCCAAACTCCTCTAATTTTTTCTCAATAAAAGTTTCTTTTTTGGATATTTGTAAGTTCTCATCGAATATTGGGATTATATTCCATTCTGCGCCTATTCGACATTGCATCGTTCTTTCCATTAGTGAATTAAGTTCAACATAAATTTCATTGTACCACTTTCCACCTATTTTTTCCCTTTTAGCCATATCAAGAACGGTTTCTATCAAATGATTTGGATTGTCAGTATATTCAACAATATGTAGTGCTGCTTTCTCATTTGAATTCATTCCCTCATAAGGGTCATCATGTATATGTATATCATCAATCACAACAGACGGCTCATTAAGGCTTTGAATTGTTTCTGGTCCTATTCCTACACGCATTCCAATAAATATTATTCCCCCAAAACTCTCCCTTGCAATTAGGTCTGCTAAATATCCCTTAACTTCCCAACTCAGTTCCATTCTTATCCTCACCACTTTTTATTTTTATACTCACAATACTCTTTTATATTACGATAAGGTGGTTTTGGCAAATCAACCTGATGTGCCATGTCATTTGTCATGTAATACATCCAATAGTCATCGAATACATCCACGCCGTAACCAGCAAAAACACCGCTTCCCTCTCTTAATTCATCTATTTTTGTCGTTGAAGCAATATCTTTACTGTCACTATTCCAAGGTCTATCCGTTGCGATTTTATACTTCTCTTGCAGGATAAATTCAATATCCTTTATCACCGAGAGAATCCTTTTGAGATCGCCGATAGAATAGATTTCATATTCATCTATACGCTCATCCTGCTTCGTATGTATGATTCCAAGCACATAATGCTTTTTGTATTCACCGTACGGGAACGTAATATTCTTTTTGCTGGTTCTATTCCGAAAATATCCGGTAAATGCACCAAGCGTAAATCCAGACGCAGTGGTTTCTGACGTTCGATATGTACTTTTTATATCCAGAGCTATCTTCTCGCCGTTATTTTTGCCGATAAAACTGATGTCAGGATAAAAATTCTGCTCTTTGCTTAAGACGATGTCAAAATCGTTTTCTATCGCGAACTGCCGGATTTTAGGGAATAGCATAATCTCTAAAACCTTTGAAATCACCTTCGTATCGAGAGAAATCGTGTAAATATTCTAAAAAATATCAATAAAGAATTATAATTCCATGAAACCATTTAAAACAATATAAGATTAAGCGGGATAGAGGAGTCCGCAACCATAAAGAAGGGGCATATAGCGAAGAAACTGCAGGACGAAGGAAAAGAAGTATTGAACTTCACGCTTGGCGAACCGTGCGAAGCGGCGAAGTGCGGTTTTCATTCGCAGTGTCAATGGAGCACATTTTAGAGGGTATGGAAAAGATAGAAAAAAAAGATACCGCCAGAGGGTTACACTCCTGCACTGTTTACCCTGTCGTCACCTCACAACCATCCTTTTTCACGATTACCGTATGCTCGGCTTGCGAAACTAACCCTTTCTCTTCTTCTCTCAATACGGGATACTCTCTTAATGCACCCGTGTTTTTCAAAGTCCGGAGTGCTAAATCAAGCCGCTCTCTCGGCAGCCATCTCCTGGCGAACGGCAACCCCTGGTATTTTTTTAGTTCCTCTAACAGCTTCTTCGCTTCTATCAACCTGACCGGCTTCGCTTTTATCAGACTGTATATCTCCGCGTTACCACTTTCTACTACTTTTCCCGCACCATCGGTTGCAAACGGCTCTATCGCAACGACTTCGTTCTCCTTTAATATCACCCCATGCTCATACTTTACATTGGGAATTGTGGGAGGCGCATGAGAATTGTATCTCACGAGACCATGTCCAGAGAGATTAACCACGGGTTTATATCCCTGCTCCCTTATGACATTCTCGATTACTTCTCCTATCTCAACGGTGCTTATGCCATCACGAATTAGCTTTATCGCCTCGTTTAACGCCGCTTCCGATGCTCTCACCAGCCCTTCGTTGTTGCCATTTAAATCCACTGTCACTGCACTATCTCCAATATAACCGTCTATATGAACTCCAATGTCTATCTTCACGAGGTCAGTGCCAAAAACGGCTTTGTCGTCTATCGAAGGAGTAGCATGCGCCGCTTCCTCGTTCCTCGATATATTACAGGGGAATGCAGGTTCTCCGCCCTTTTCCCTTATGCCGTTCTCAACGAATTCCGCAACCGCTAATAACGAACTTCCTTCCTTTACGAGCTCCATTGCCCCTTCTCTTATCTCTGACAGAATCCTACCCGCACTTCTATACTTATCTAATACGAGTTCCATTTCTTCTTCCATTTTTATTACTCCAAAACGCCTATTGTTTGTTTGTATTTGTTTAGCTCCTTTATATAACCACAAGATTACACAGATTTTCACGAGAAACCTTTCTTTAAAAAAGAAATATTATGTTATATCGGAAAAACAGAAATGCCACCCAATATATTCGCATCATTTTCAAGCCCAATCCAAAAAGCTATCCGTGAAAAGGGCTTTTCCACCCCTACTGAGCCACAAATTAAAGCTATTTCGCCTATAATAGAAGGAAAGAACGTATTATTGATTGCACCAACGGCGAGTGGAAAGACCGAAGCGGCGTTCTTACCCGTGATAGATGCATTAATCAAAACGGAGCGAGTGCCGGGGATAAAAGCCCTTTACATAACGCCACTGAAAGCTTTGAACCGGGACATGCTTGAACGATTACAATGGTGGTGTAAACGGCTTGACCTGCGGTTGGGCGTAAGGCATGGAGATACGTCTACGCGGGAAAGAGAAGCACAGGCTATGGTTCCGCCCGACATCCTGATTACAACGCCGGAAACTTTACAGGCGATATTGCCGGGTAGGATTATGCGCCAGCACCTCGCATCGGTAAAATGGATAATCGTGGACGAAGTGCATGAACTCGCCTGTGATAAGCGTGGCTCGCAATTATCGCTTGCGTTGGAGCGGCTTCGCTACCTGAAGAATGCCGATTTCCAGGTCATCGGCTTATCCGCTACCATCGGCTCGCCGGATAGAGTGGCAAAATTTTTGGTCGGAACGGAGAGGGATTGCGAGATAATCAACGTTCCCGTATCACGGTCAATGAAGGTAGAGGTTTATTATCCAAGAGCCGAGTCGCAAGATTATAAACTGGCAGAAGAGCTTTACACTTACCCCGAAGTCGCTGCCCGGTTACGATTGATGAAAGAACTTGTCGAGCAGCACGAATCCACGTTAATATTCACAAATACTCGCTCGATAACGGAAATCCTCGGTAGCAGGTTCCGCGTTTGGGACCTGAACTTCCTCGTGGGTGTTCATCATGGCTCGCTATCCAAACATTCGAGAATTAACGTTGAAAAAGGCATTAAAGAAGGCAGGCTGCATGGGATTATCTGCACGAGTTCCTTAGAACTGGGTATAGACATCGGAAGGCTGGATTTTGTCATTCAGTATAACTCACCGAGACAGGCGACAAGGCTCCTTCAGCGCGTGGGTAGAAGCGGCCATAGAATTGGCGGTATTGCAAACGGTGCGATAGTAGTCCAGGATTCGGATGATGCCCTGGAAGGTTTGGTAATTTGTCGTCGTGCGATTGCGGAAGATTTAGAGCCCGCCGATATTCCACAGAAACCGCTTGACGTATTGGCGCATCAAATAGCGGGTTTGCTGCTGGCAAAGAGAAGATGGAGCTTTGAAGAAGCTTTGGGCTTGCTAAAAAAGGCATATCCCTATCGAGACCTTGAGGAGCATGAACTGGTCAGCGTTTTAAACTACATGCATTCACGAATTCCAAGGCTTTTGTGGTTCTCCGCTCAGGATAAAATATTTCTGAGACCTAACCGGATAAAACCGCTCTACGGCTATTATTTCGAGCATTTGTCAATGATTCCGGAGGAAAGACATTTTCTGGTCATCGAGGAAGGAGACAAACCCGTAGGCGTTTTAGACGAAGCTTTTGTCGCTGAATACGGCAACCCTGGGAATAAGTTCATAGAAGGCGGTCGTGTGTGGAAAATACTGCACCTGTATGGCGACAGAATTTATGTAAAGCACGAAGATGACCCGACTGGTTCTATCCCAAGCTGGGTAGGAGAAGAGATTCCAGTTCCTTATGCCGTTGCCGAAGAGGTAGGAAAGATTCGCCGCGGGTTCGTGGAAAAAGAGCTTGAAATTGATAGAGGGGTTGGAGAGACAGAGACAGAGATAGAGATAGGAAGAGAACTCATAAAGAAATATCCTTGTAGCGAGGAGACCATTGGTAGAGCTTTAGACGAGGTTGCACAGCAAGCGAAAAGAGGTTATCCCGTCCCAACTGATAGGCTGTTAACACTCGAAAGATGGAATGAATATATAATTCTGCATTGCTCGTTTGGGCTTCTTGCAAATAGAACTTTAGCCATGCTCTTAGCCACTGTAATTTCTGACAGGATAGGCGCTCCCGTGGGCGTGCAGCAGGACCCTTACCGGATAATGCTCAGAACCGAAGGAACGGAATTGGAGCCCGAGGATGTAGAGGAGATTATCCTCGATTTGTCAACCGAATCAATCGAAAAGCTCGCTTTGAAAGCACTGGTCCGAAGCAGGTTATTTAAACGGAGGTTTATACACGTGGCGAGGAGATTCGGCGCTCTAACGAAGGGTGCGTCATTGAGTGCCCTCGACCTGGATAACCTGATAAGAAGCTTTGAGGGTTCTGCGGTATTCGATGAAGCTATTAGCGAATCCCGGGATAAGGACGTGGATATAAACCTGACTGCAAGGCTTTTAAAGCGGATAAACGAGGGTGAGCTAAAAATCGCGGTAATAAAAGGAGAGGCGGGCAGCCCTATTGCGGGAATCGTCGAAGTAATAAAAAGAGGATACGAGCTAATCCCACCAGAGAGGATGCAGCAGGTCATAATAAAATACGTGAAGGCGAGGTTGTTAGACGAGTCCTTGACTTTTGTATGCACGAATTGCTGGCGGTATGTAGCGGTGATGCGAATAAACGATGTGGAAATAGAAGGGGTTCAATGTCCAGAATGCGAATCAGACAGGATGGGTGCGGTAAAATCGGATGAGAACGAGGTCAGGAAGGAAATACGCAAAGGTAAAAGTAAAAGTAAGAAAGCAAGTAAGTTAGTTAGCGATGCCGCAAAATCCGCGGAGTTGATTTCAAACTACGGAGAAGCGGCTTTGCTTACACTGGCTGGTAAAGGGATTAACCCGGAGGGGGCAACAGAGATTCTGGAAAAGGAAAGTGCAGTAAACGAGCACCTCGTGGAACTTGTAATCGAATCGGAAAAGGAGGTTTTGAAGCGCAGGTTTTATAGACATAGAAAAGAGAAAAAGTAAACAAGAATGTGACATCGAAAAAAACGAAAATCATTTTATATGCTATGATAAATAGATAGTAGCAGTAAGCCGCTGAGTTCCGTACTTGGGGGAGGGGGGTTTAAGTACAGGCTTCGTACTTAAGTACGGGGTATAGGTGACTTTTATATATCTGAGATAAATAAAAAAAGGAAGTTTGAAATGTACTTCGATATAGACCCAAAATTCCGGGAGCATTTTCGAAATCTGAAGCAAGTATTTTTATATATTACCGATGAATGTAATCTTAGATGTGTTCAGTGTATTTATAAGCCTAACATTACATTCCACCTTGGACAGAAGGAAATAGAGTTAGAAACAGCAATAGCTCTTATTTCAGACTTTAGAGAAATGGGTGCTTCTAAATTGTCAATCTTAGGTGGAGAACCAACACTGTATGGTGCTTCCCAAGATTGGAAACCATTGCTAAAGGTGATTAGCGAAGCTAAAAACTTGGGATATGAATATGTTCGCCTTGATAGTAATGGTACGACTGAAAACCTTCCTTCTCTCCTATCTAAAGAGGATTTCAAAAAATTAGATGAAATATCATTTAGTCTTGATGGACCTACTCCTGACATTGATGATCGAGTGAGAGGCGAAGGTGTATTCGATAAATGCGTGTCAAATATCAAAAAAGGTATAGAATTAGGGTATCATGTTAACATTACATGTTGTGTCCATAAAGAACTTATAAAAAGGTATAGGAAGGGGACCATGTTGTTGGATTCCATGATTAAATTTGCTACTTCTTTGGGTGTAGAGCGGATAAACTTCCATGTACTTTTCGATAGGGGTACTCCCGAAGATACATGGACAACACCAGAAGTGCATATATCCCCAGAAGAATGGCTAAAGGTATATGCTGAGATTAACCAAAATATCGAGGAGGATAAATATAAAATTCCAGTTAGGATCCCTCGGTCCTTTATAAATCAGGAAGAATTTGAAAAAAAACGAGAGTATTATGGATTTTGCCCTGTTAAATTGGGGGAAAGGGTTCTTGTCCATCCTAATGGAATAATTCGAATTTGCTCTTCAATGCTATCCACTCCTTACGGGGTTGCAAATTTTTACGATAATAAAATTGATTGGAATAGACGTAGAACGAATGAGCTTCGCGACCATAAGCTCGATCAATACACGCCTTGCACAAATCAAAGTAAAAAGTATTCAAATGGGAAACTTGTTCCCTTATGTTTCTCCTTTAAAGAAAAACAAGATGAGTTTATCTGGAGAAAAAAATTAAATTGGGATCGTGGGAGGAAAACTTAACTATGGAGAAGGAAAAGATGTCCAAAACTTTTACCATCTTCACTTGGAATATTGAGAATCCATCTATCGAACGAGCTATAAAGCAGTTCTCATGGCTTCAGAAGCAAACTTTTGATGTCTTCGTTCTTACCGAATGTAAGAGAAGTAAAGGCTGTCTTTTTATTGAAAGGTGTTTTCAAGGTTATGGTCTAGAAAGGTATTTTCAAGATTATAGGTATCATGTTGTTTTCAAAAAACCTTTAGGGAATGAATATGGGGTTCTTATTGCCAGTAAACACAAGCTAAGACCTACACCCTTTTCAAATCGTGTTGATTATTTACCTAATCGGGTAAACTCAGTAAACGTGTCTTATTTCAACAAAGAAATCGAAGTTATCGGCCTTTACCTTCCCTCACGAGGTGGGGAGGTTAATAAGAGAAGAGAAAAAAAGAAATGCTTCGTAGATAGTTTTCTTCAAGGTTTAGAAGCGACGCCCAATTCTCTATCTCGTATCCTATGCGGAGACTTCAACATCTTGGAGCCAGATCACTCCCCCCATTATCCGGAATTTGAAGATTGGGAATATAATTTCTACATTGATATGAAAAAATACCACTTACAAGATGCTTTTCGCCATTTGCATCCAACAGCACAGGAATATAGCTGGATTGGAAGATCGGGTAATGGCTACAGATATGACCATTGTTTTGTGTCTTTAGATCTCCTTCCACTAATTGACAAATGCTACTATTTCCATGAACCTAGGGACCTGAAACTGAGTGATCATTCCGCTCTAATCACCGTCTTAAACTTTGAGGATACTTCCATGAAAAAAAGAATAGAAGAATAAAGTTTAACTTACCCAAAATATATTTTCAAGAAAGCACCCTTCGGGTGCAAATCAATTGTTAGCTATGGCTAAGCATGGGGTGGTTCCAATCCGATAATATACATCCAAAAACTTCGTTTTCTATCGGAGGTCCCTTCTCATAGCACACGAATGTCATTTTTCTTCCACAATTTGGGCATGTTGGCGCCCATTTATTCACTTTCGTAACAAAGTCCTCGAATGTTGCCTGCCTTAAACTTCCCTGTAAATATCCGGAATATCGCCTTTTGGTTCTACGGCTGTAAGCACCGTAATACCGTATCATTTTGAAATTTCGATCAGGAATGTGCTGAATCAGTGCTCTAATGAACTCCTGCACCTCCATCGTCACGAAATGCCGCTCGCCCTCACGATCCTCGTACCAGAATGTGACCGTTTTTTCGTCATATCGGTACAATCGTGTGTTTGCGACCGCGGGATGCCGGATGTATCTGGCTACATATCGTGCTATTCTTCGTTTGTTTGTGATTCTGGATTCTTTTGGGAGATGTACGTAGAATCCTTCGCGATATTTCTTGAAAAGGTGGTCTATGAGTGCCGAGAATACTCTATCCTTTGGAAGTGCCGCTTTGAACTGGGTAAGTACCTGATATTGCCACGTTTTTCGCATAGCGTTGAAAGGGATGATTTTTTGGTGTATGAACCTGCCGCGCTTGTCGAATCCACCTTCGGTCACGAGTATATGGATATGCGGATTGAAGCCCAGACTCCTGGAAAAGGGATGCTGCACAACGACTGCGCCTGCCGTCAATCTTCCGTTTCTGTGCTTGTGTGAAATTGTGTCGTTGATTGCTGCGATTGCTGCATCCATCAAAACCTTTTGCAGAAAACGACATCTCCTCACAATTGGCCACAGAGCATCCGGGATTGTGAATACGGCATGCCGATGGGGCACATTGAATAATGCGTTTCTGAGCGATTTCGCCCATTTGTCCGTGTGATTCTTGCCACAATTCGTGCAGATGCGACTGTTGCATCCGAAATAGACTGTTTTTGTGATTCCACAGTGTTCGCACTCGTATGTGAAGAAGCCGCGACTCTCGTCCTTGCAGGACAGCATCTTGTTGACTTCGCTGATTTCGACATCGCGGAGGTTATCTTTTTCCGCAAGGCTAAATGCAGCCCAGTTGAGATTGTCATCGAATATGTGTTTGACAGTGAGAGGGGCATCAGTAGTAAGACAGAGGAGAAATATGATGATGCATGTTCCGGGTGTGAAGATGTCTGGATGTATCAGTTAGATATATGGCTAGATGGTTATAATAATTGATACAGCGCGAACGTGGGGTTATAGTGTATATATACTCACCACCGGCATAAATTGCGCTTTTTTATCGGTAAGGTCCTAGAACAGATTTATATAGAGTCAGCCACCTTTTAGTTTGAGATATGAAGTTAAAAAGGTGGTACAGATGATTAAGATAGAA
>Ga0209986_10000494_pt1 | contig 37565 bp, 27 predicted proteins | sample BlataG_FD_183168 | JGI IMG/M metagenome (GOLD analysis project Ga0209986, IMG submission 183168) | Deep subsurface microbial communities from Black Sea to uncover new lineages of life (NeLLi) - Black_00105 metaG (SPAdes) (version 2) | ecosystem: Environmental > Aquatic > Marine > Oceanic >... | reverse complement strand
GCCGCTGTCTCGGGACTGACCAGATAGACCTGGTCGTCTCTTGTGCCGCTTCGGCCGGGAAAGTTCCTGTTAAACGTCCGCAGACTTACGACTTCATCACCCGGCGAAAAACCCAGGCCAATGCACGGACCGCAGCCCGTCTCGAGAATTCGAGCACCCGCTGAAATCATATCCGCCAGTGCCCCGTTTTCTGCTAACATATTCAAGACTTCTCTACTGCCCGGAGCGATTGCAAATTCGACCATATCATTTATACGCCTGCCCTTTAATATCCTTGCCGTCATCATTAAATCGGCAAAGCCCGAGTTTGTGCAGCTGCCCATTACAACCTGCCCTATTCGAATGCCGACAATTTCCCTGACGGTTTTGACGTTATCCGGCGAAGATGGACAGGCCGCCATCGGCTCAAGCTCAGCCAGATTTATTTCGATGATACGGTCATATTCGGCATCCGGGTCGGCTGCCAATTCGCCACAGGCGAAATAGTCTTTTTCCCGTTTCTGGGCGGCGAGGAATCTTCTGGTTTGTTCATCGCCGGCGAAGATACTCGTTGTTACGCCCAGCTCCGCTCCCATATTGGTAATCGTTGCCCGCTGCGGCACAGTCAGCTCCGAAGTCCCTTCACCGAAATATTCGACCGCCCAGCCCACATTGCCTTTCGTCTTAAGGATGCCGAGCAGTTTAAGGATAACGTCCTTGGCTGCCACCCAGTCGCCCAGGTGCCCGATAAGTTTTACTCCTAAGACCTTCGGACAGGTCAGGTAGAATGGTCCTCCCGCCATAGCCACTGCCACATCCAGCCCGCCGGCTCCGATGGCAAGGGCGCCGATTGCGCCGCAGGTCGGCGTATGTGAATCGCTGCCCAAAAGTGTCGTCCCGGGCTTGCCGAACCGCTCCAGATGGACCTGATGGCAGATACCGTTGCCCGCCCGCGAATGATAGACCCCTGATTTGGCCGCTATCGTTTGCAGATATAAATGGTCGTTATGGTTCTCCGGCCCAAACCCTGCTATATTATGGTCAATATAGCTGACCGAGAGCTGCGTTTTAACTCCGCCAGCCCCCATTGATTCAAACAGCAAAAATGCCGTTGTCCCGGTGGCATCCTGAGTAAGTGTCTGGTCAATCCGAATGCCAATAATCTGGCCGGCGGCGATTTTGCCGTCAACCAGATGCCCGGTGAGTATCTTATAAACAAGTGTTTGTCCCAATCTTACGCTCCCTTGAGAATTGATTATTGATTATTTTTTATTTTTTTGCCACAAAAGCGCCAGGACACTAAGATTTCACTATATATTCTTTATTTTTAAGTTTCTCTTCGTGGCTTCGTGGCTAATCCTTTTTCCAATTATCAATAATAATTAATCGATAATCAATAAAAAAAGCGGCCTTGTGCTCAATCGCACAAGGCCGCCTATAAACAGCCGAATGAAAAAACACGTTGCTTATTGTCATCAATCATATGGCGGTGCTTCTTTTCCTTCATTCACCAGCAGGGAATCTTCTCTATGCAGCGGCTTAGCAGCCGGACTCAAAGGTGGAATGCCTTGCTGTATTTCGCCAGTTTTCGCGCAAGCGGTGTAAATGTTATCATCCTGAATGCCGCAAAAAGACCTTTTTTCAAAGTCCACGTGGCCGTCCAGAAACAATACATTTTGTCCCTCGTTTCCGTGAGCAATGGCGTTTCCAGCTTTTCGCAGTTCAGCGTCGTCGCTGTTCCATCGGAACTTGTTCCTGTATTCCTCGTCTGCGGCAGGGTCTAACCAGGGGTTCCGGTCGGCCGCCACTGCCATACCGGGTGGGCTTGCCCCGGTGTTCAGAGCAAACTGGCTGTCGTAAGCTGCATGATAGGAGTAGCTGCAGTGGTCTATTGGGCTCAGGCCGAAATCCCAGACATCAATAAGATCTAAGTTAGTAATACCATAATCAGCAAGTTTAAACTCTCTGGTGTCGGTTCCCTTGCAGAGAAACTGCTGCGGCCCCACATCGACATACTTTACCAGAAGATAGAGGCTGGACGCAACGGTTACCTGGCCGCCGGTGCCATTAGCATTTACGCCGTAAGCTTGAGATCGCGTACGGGCGGTCCAGTCGGGCAGGTTGATGGCCCAGACGGACTGTCTGCCACCTGCCCGCGGAAATTCATCCTCGTAATCAGTGGCATAAATCAGCATTGCCTTGCCGATGCCGGACAGGTTCGTTCCGCAGATGAGTCGATGGGCAATTGCCCTTACCCTGGCCAGGGCGGGCATCAAGATACCCATCAGCAGCGCTATGATCGCAATCACGACCAATAGCTCAACCAAAGTAAAACCTTTCCTTTTCTTTCTCATTTTTTTCTCCTTTACTTTTTTCGAGATTCGCAAACCCAACCGTTCTCAGGCCCACTTTGGTTATGTTTTTAATAGATTAATGCAATTAACTGCCGGGCCCCCATCCCCACCCTTGCAGGGACGAGTTTACCCCTGCAAAAACAGGGGCAATAAGCCGTAAAATGGGAACCCGCGCCACAGGGGAACGTAAAAAAACTGTTTCTTTGCGAATCTCATTCATCTATTGTTTCCGCCTAAAAACGGCCGGTTTAAGTTCGTAAAGCCGAATTTTGCCAGTAAGGTCCATACAATCAGTCCATTCATTTTCAAGGCAGTCAACTCAATGGTACAAACCGCGCTGAAAAAAACCTTCTTTGGCAGGCAGATTCAGGTATGAAATAGACACAAAGAAAATATGATGACAACTTATATTATAAGAAAATTTTCAAACCTACCTGTCTTCATTAAGTATTATAACACAAAACAGCTTTCCTGTCCAATAAAATTTCGACAAATTTGCCAAAATTATTGAAAATTTTTACAATTTGCTTAATGTCCTTGTTTCCGGCCTGGAACCACGGATATGACTGACCAAAAAACTTTTGAAAACATAAAAAAGCTGCTAAAAAAGCACAATCAGAGCCACCTTCTGGGGTTTTGGGAGCAATTAAATACAAACCAGAGGCGGAATCTGCTGGCACAAATCCGGCAGTTGGATTTCCCGAAAATAGCCGATTGGGTGGCCGACTTCGTCAAAAACCCCGCTTCTGCCGAAATAAGTGCCGATTTTGCCCCTGCTCAGTCCTACGGCCCCGACCCGGCCGACGCAGAGCAAAAGCGCAGGTACGGCAAAGCCGTCGAGCTGGGCAGAGAGCTGATATCGGCCGCCCAAACCGACCTGAGGCCTCTGCCGCGGCTCGTCGAATGCCCGCATTCTTATGCTTCAATACCTTTATCAAATGCCCCACGGCCCGCGAATCTCCTAACCTGCCTAATATTCTTTGAATTGCAACAATAAGCTCTATACTGTCAGATTTCTGATTTTTTGCACCGTTTCGTATGGGAAATCCGGGGTCAATTATCAATAAAGAGGCGGCCTTGTGCGATTGAGCACAAGGCCGCCTATAAACAGCCGAATGAAAAAACACGTTGCTTATTGTCATCATTAAAGTGGCGGTGGTTCTTCGCTTCCTCCGGTTCCTGCTCCTTCATTCACCAGCAGGGAATCTTCTCTGTGCAGCGGCCTAACAGCAGGACTCGTAAGTGGAGTAATGCCTTGCTGTATAATCCCTGTTTTCGCGCAAGCGGTGTAAATGTTATCATCCTGAACGCCGCAAAAAGACCATTTTTCAAAGTCCACGTGGCCGTCCAGAAACAATACATTTTGTCCCTCGTTTCCGTGAGCAATGGCGTTCCCAGCTTTTCGCACTTCAGCGTTGTCGCTGTTCCATAGGAACCCGTTCCTGTATGCCTCGTCTGCAGCAGGGTCTAACCAGGGGTTCCGGTCGGCCGCCACTGCCATACCGGGTGGGCTTGCCCCGGTGTTCAGAGCAAACTGGCTGTTGTAAGCGGCATGATAGGAGTAGCTGCAATGGTCTATTGGGCTCTTGCCGAAATCCCAGACATCAATAAGATCTAAGTTAGTAATACCATAATTAGCAAGTTTAAACTCTGTGGTGTTGGTACCCTTGCAGAGAAACTGCTTCGGCCCCACATCGACATACTTTACCAGAAGATAGAGGCTGGACGCAACGGTTGCCTGGCCGGGGTTGTTGCCACCGTAAGCTTCAAATCGCGTAGGGGCGGCCCAGCCGGGCATGCTGATGATCCAGGTGGAGTTTCGATAACCTGCCCGCGGAAATTCATCGTCGTAATCGGTGGCATAAATCAGCATTGCCTTGCCGATGCCGGACAGGTTCGTCCCGCAGACGAGTCGATGGGCAATTGCCCTTACCCTGGCCAGGGCGGGCATCAAGATGCCCATCAGCAGCGCTATGATCGCAATCACGACCAATAGCTCAACCAATGTAAAACCTTTCCTTTTCTTTCTCATTTTTTTCTCCTTTACTTTTTTCGAGATTCGCACACCCGACCATTCTCAGGCCCACTTTGGGTATGTTTTAATAGATTAATGCATAACCACAGGGAACCCACGCCACAGGGGAACGTAAAAAAACTGTTTTTTGCGAATCTCATTCATTTATTGTTTCCGCCCAAAAACGGTCGGTTCAAATTCGTAAAATTAAATCTTGCCGGTAAGGTTCATACAATCAACTCTATTCTATAACTTATGTTCAAGGTTGTCAACTCAATTCTATAAGCCACACAGAAAAATCTTCTTTGGCAGGCAGGTTCAGGATATGATATAAAAACAAACTGAAATATGATGGCGATTCAAATTATAATAAACGACTTTTCAAACCTACCTGTCTCTGTACTAGATATTACCACAGGGGCACCTTTCCTGTCAAATAAAATATCGGCAAATTTGCCAAAATTATTAAAATATTTTACAATTTGCTTAATATCCTTGTTTTCGGCCTGGAACCGCAGATATGACTGACCAAAAAACTTTTGAAAACATAAAAAAGCTGCTAAAAAAGCACAATCAGAGCCACCTTCCGGCGTTTTGGGAGCAATTAAATACAAACCAGAGGCGGAATCTGCTGGCACAAATCCGGCAGTTGGATTTCCCGAAGATAGACAATTGGGTGGCCGACTTCGTCAAGAAACCCGCTTCTGCTGAAATAAGTGCCGATTTTGCCCCTGCTCGGTCCTACGGCCCCGACCCGGCCGACGCAGAGCAAAAGCGCAGGTACGGCAAAGCCGTCGAGCTGGGCAGAGAGCTGATATCGGCCGGCAAGGTCGCCGCCCTGGTCGTGGCCGGCGGACAGGCCACCCGGCTCGCATTCGACGGCCCAAAGGGAAATTTTCCTATCAGCCCTGTTAAAAACAAAACGCTGTTTCAAATCTTTGCCGAAACAATCGCAGCGGTCTCGGAAAAATACCAGACCGTCTGCCCCTGGTATATTATGGCCAGTCCTTTGAACTATGCCGAGACCGCAGAAATCTTCCGCTCGAATGATTATTACGGCCTGAGAGAGAGCGATGTCTTTATATTTCAGCAGGGCACACTCCCGAATTTTAGTTTCGACGGAAAAATCCTGCTGGCCGACAAGGTCACTATTGCCTGCTCACCCGACGGCCACGGCGGAAGCCTGAAGGCGCTTTACAAGAGCGGGGCCCTCGAAGATATGAAAAGACGCGGCGCAGAGTTCATAAGCTATTGGCAGGTAGATAATCCGCTGGTAAATATTTTTGACCCGCTCTTTATCGGCCTGCACGCTCTCGATGAGGCCGAGATGTCCTCGAAGGCCCTGATAAAAGCCGGGCCAAAGGAAAAAATCGGCAACTTCTGTTTGGTCGATGGCAAAGTAACCGTCATCGAATATAGCGATTTCCCCGATAGTCAAGCCGAGAAACAAAACCCCGATGGCTCGTTGACCTTCCAGCTCGGCAGTATCGCTATCCACATTATCAATACAACCTTCGTTGAAAGACTGAACGCCAGCGGCTTTTCCTTGCCTTTGCACAGAGCAGTCAAGAAAATTCCACACATTGACGAAAAAGGAGAGTTTGTGGAACCTGCTGAGTCAAACGGGGTAAAGCTGGAAGGCTTTGTTTTTGACGCCTTGCCTTTGGCCTCAAAGTCGATAATCTTACAGACATTACGAAGCCAGGAATTTGCCCCGACCAAAAACCTCACTGGCGTTGACAGTGTTGAAACCACAAGGCTGATGATGGCTGCCCGTGCTGCTGATTGGCTCGAATCAGCCGGCGTAACTGTCCCCAGAAAGCCGGATGGCTCAATCGATGCGACTCTCGAAATCGCCCCCGGCTTTGCATTAGAAAAAGATGACGTCAAGGCAAAGATAAATCAGATACCCGAAATCAAGCCGAAGGACAAGCTCTACCTGGCCTGACTTTGACAGGCAAACAGCTTTTTTAGGCGGTTTGCCATTTTACCATTTGATGGTAATCAGAAAACGCCTTTGTTAGAGGCTCTTATTTCAAAAACAAATCCAAGTAACAGGGAGATTATGATTACGAAAAGGAAAATGATTAGTCGGCGTGATTTTATGAAGGGCTGTGAGCACCCCGCAACGCGGGGTTTTGAAAGCCAGCAAGCCCACTGCTCGCGGCCCTTTTTCGTTTGAGGGTGGCACCCTTCCGATTGGTTAATTACTCAATATGATATTTATTACTGTGCCTGAGAGTGTGCCTTCCGCGGCCGCACGATGTGTCTATCTGAACTTCGGCCTGTTTATCTTTCGGCATAGCTATAATAACGGCTAAAGTTGAGCGACGAATATTCATATCAGTAACATCCAATTCTATGGTCTTGTTAAAGGTTTCTTTGCTTTGATTTTTGATATTCCGGCTTGCCCAGGCCAAGCCGCTTGCTACGAGGTTCCGCTCAACCACCTCAAGATACGCGATATCGGATTGGAAGAGTATAGTGTTCGCCATACCGGTTAAAACGAACATCTCAGCTCCGACTACCGCTATCACCGTTATTACAAGTACCAATACAAAACCATTTTGTCGCAGGTTTTTCATCATTTTACTTCACAGCCTCCGGTAAAGCACCCACAAAATACAGATAAGAATTCGCCATCTTCTTTTGCCGGTGTCCTCGAACCTCATACTCTATGTGGGTTCTAACCTCCACGGCATAAGCTTTGCCGTCGCCTCCGGCGAGCTGCCATTCTACTTTCGCGTGAGGGACCGACCAAACTTTCGCATCCTCCCCGCCGTCTTCCTGGGGTCGCCTCTGGCGACTTAACCTGCGTCTGAGCACCTGGGTCTTCATTTTGCGGGCCCTTTCAACATTTTTCAATTGGTAGCAAATCATACCATCCGGCAATTCAATTAAAAGCAGCTCATCGTCCGTAGTGTACCCTGCAAACGACTGCGGCAATGCTTTTGCTGCATCAACGTCCTTGCGCATTTGGCCAAGCAGACTGAGCAGACTCGTGTTCTCCTGTACAACGCGGTAGGACTTCGGAATATCGGTAATAATTGTGGTGAACAATGCGGCCAAGGCGACCGAAACGGCTGCAAAAATAACCATTACTGCCAACAACTCTACCAATGAAAAGGCCTTACGCATCTCTACTGCTCCTCCCCTAAAATATATCTGGACAACTGAACCTTCACTTGCTTGCGAAAGCTCTTACCGCTTGCCGTCACTTTTACCAATTTCATCCCCTCCCATTGACCAATTCCTTCTGACCGCTGAATCGAAACGCTCACCCTGGGCCAGAGTCGTTTAAGAGATTCGTCAGGAATTGGCCTACCCGTTATCGCTATGCTGTCAAGCTCCGCCTGGGCTGCCGCTGTACAGTTCTGCCTTAGCAACTGGTAATGATTGAACTTTGCAAATCCGTGCAGTGACAATGCCAGCCCAGCCATAAGAATTGCCAAAACAGTCAATCCAACAACTAAGTCAGTAAATAAGAAACCGCTGTATTTTTTGTTTTTACCAGACACAGCTTTGCCCTTTTTATTTCTCACACTTATTTTCTCCGTCAGGAGTCCATAGGACTTACGGTATTACGGCATTACAAGGTTCGCCATATGATTAATAATCGTGACCATAGGGGAAAATATGGCGTAAACTATGAAGCCTACCATTACTCCCATAATAAGCGTTACACAAGGCCACATTATGAACCTGGCAAGATTGACGCGGTAATTATAGTTTGAACGATAGAACGATTCGAGTGTCTCAAGAATCGCCAGGGTATTGCCCTGATTAACCCGGTCATCGAAAGCCCACGCCAGGGTATTTCCTAATCTGCTTTCCCTGGCTGCAGCGGCAATATTGTCACCGGCCTCTACCTTTGCCAGCCATTTTTGCAGTCGCTTCTTGAAACGGTTGTTCACATCCAGGTTAAGTGTGTTAGCGATAGCGTCATTGACCATACCGCCGGTATTAAGTGACAGCCGCAGAAGCTCTACCATTTGCACCATCGAATAATTTTTCTCAAACCAGTGCAGAATCGGCAAATGCCATTTAATAAAATCACCAATTCGCGAAATCAGATAAGGTTTCTTCGCCCGACGAGGCCGAAACCTGATGAAAATCGAAGCAGCACCAGCCGTAAGAACTATGAATGCCAACGGTAAAGCAATTGACCATCCGTATTCATAGGCAATAAAATTTGCGAACCGGCTTAACAATCGAGTAGAAGCCGGAAGTTTTGCCCCCTCAGTCATTTCTTCTAACACAAGGGTAACCTGTGGAATAACAAATGTTATTAATGCCAGTACTATGAAAAACATAAAGATTATTAGTATTACCGGATAAAAGGGGTGGACCGGTTTGAGCTTCTTCCTTTCATCGGCCTTGGCGACCATATCTGCTTCGATGCCTTTGATGGCAAGTGGGAGCTGGTTAATGCGCTCGGCGGCAGCTATCATTGCCGCCGCATAACCGGGACATTTCGGATAGCCCCGTTTGATAGACTCGCTCAATGAGTAGCCCTGGACCAGCCATTTTTTTATTCTTCGCAGGATTCTTGCGCGGCTGTCTGCTCGTCCGCTTGCCGCTGATTCGAGAGCCATAGGTAACGGCAGATTCTGCCGCATACTCGAACCAATCGTCGAGATAACGTAGGCAGCGGTCGCATGCCGAGATGTTAAACCGTAGCTTATGACCGAGCCTATGAATATAACAAAAAACACAAATCCAAAGAAGCCCAGAGGGCCAAACACAACAGCGGCGGTCACCAATATTAGTGAGCACACAATGCCTATGAGTATGCATTTTGCTGCTATTTGAGGCCATTGTTTAGAATCAGGTTCACGTCTTGACATTAGCACGGCTATCAGTGTCGCAAAAAAGATAATTGGTGCAATTGCCATAGCAGCAACGGAATCGGCTTCGCCAGAAATACAAAAAAGTAAAAAGCTCACAAACGGCGATGTAATCAGGGCGATACCCGGCTTCTTAAGCCCCAGGAATACAAAGAGAGCCAACAGCAATATTGCTATAACTATAAGCATACTCTAACCCATCACACCCCAGAGAGAACACTGACAATTTGTATCATAGGCGAAAACATCGCAACTACAGCCATTGCCACAATTCCTCCCACCACAATCAGCATAACAGGCAACAAAATCGCCTGTAATCTTGCCTGGCCGCATCGTGCCTGCTCAGCGTACATCTGTCCAAGACTGTAGAGATTGTCCTGCAACTCGTTGCGCTGCGTGCCAAGCTGAATTGAATACAAGAACAAGTGTGGTAGAAAGGTGCAAAACTGCCCCGCCTCTAAGATATTTGCTCCCTGCTCGACTTGTCGGGCAAGGATATCGCTTTCGCGGAGCAGCTTTTCACTTCCGGCTGCACCTGAACTTAATCTCAGGCAGGACGGCATATCGCAGCCGGCCGCAACCATCATCGCCATTGCTTCGGCCATTTTGCTGAGCACGCTGCTGTGGTAAAGTCTGCCCATAACCGGCACTCTTAAAAACAACGATTCTTTGAATCTGCGTCCTGCCGGAGAGAACGAAAGCATCGCAAGTACAAAAAGTATCACTGCAACAAGAGAGCCCACCGCGAGCCAGAAAGGCACCACGTTTTTCGCCATATTTAAAAATAACCTCGTCAAAGGTGGCAACCGTTCACCTCCTACCATTTCTCTAAGTATCGGGTCGAACTGCGGGATTATAAGCAAGAATACGCCTGTTAAAACGACCGCAGCCAGGGTCAGGATAACCGCAGGATAACTCATCGCCTCAAAAATTATCCTTCTGGTTCGGCCGGCCATCTCAAGGTGTCTGTTCAGACTTGTGAGCATCTCGCTTAATCTTCCGGTTTCGACCCCGGCTTTTAATATCCGGCCATACAGAGGCGGAAAGGCTTTCTGTCTTTTTTCAAAGGCCTGCTCAATGCTCACGCCCGCTTCAAGCTCGCCGGCAATAGCATCAATGAGTTTGCGCATCGACTTTGAACCGACATCTTTGGCAAGCTCACGCAGACCCCTTTCCAGAGGGATGCCGGCCTTTGTTATTGAGGCAAGCTGCTGATTGAAAAGCACAAATTCGCTTCTGCCGATGGCCGTTTTGGGCTTTCTGGGTTTGGCCTTTTCAACAGAATTTACGGTAAGCTGCATCTGCTTGAGCAGTTCGCTCGCCTCTTTGCTTGAACCGGCTTCAATCGTGCCTTTCATCAGCCGGCCTGCCGATGTCAGTGCGTTATATTCAAATGTCGCCATTTTATGTTCCTTGCCCACGTTTTTAATAAAATTGTTCTTCTACATAGAAATACAATTGCCCCGTTAGGTTAAGAGTCATCTGAAACTATTCCACAGACTTTATTCAATTCATCCTGTGTTGTGATACCATCATTGACGAGGCGTTTGCCGTCCTGGAGCATATTTGTATGGCCTTTGCTTTTCAGGATGGCTTCAAGCTGGTCTAAATCAGATTTTGCTAAAATGGCTTTTCGCAGCCGGCCATCCAGTTGAACCATTTCCGCTATCAGCACCCGGCCTTTGAAGCCGGTGCTAAAACAGTCGTCGCACCCTACTGCTTCAAACACTCCTGTCTCAACTTTCCTCTTACATCTTTTGCAAAGTTTCCTGACAAGCCGCTGGTTCAGAACCGCCGAGACACTTGACGTTACCTGGTAAGGCTCAATGCCCATCTCGAGCAGGCGCAAAAGCGCCCCTGCAGGCGTGCCGCTGTGCATTGTACTCATTAGCAAGTGTCCCGTCAGTCCCGCCTCGATAGCGATTTTTGCGGTTTCGGCATCCCGTATCTCTCCAATCATCAAAACCTGGGGGTCCTGTCTTAGCAGCGACCGCAAGGCCGTAGGAAACGTCATCTGGCCGTGCGGTGTAATCTGGGTTTGTGTAATGCCTTCGATTCTAATTTCGACGGGGTCTTCGAGAGTTACAATGCTTTTGCCTGGAAATCGCTTTAGAATGTGCCGCAAAAGGGCGGCAAGTGTGGTACTTTTTCCGCTGCCGGCCGGGCCGGTCAGCAGTAAAACGCCCTGGTTTTTGGCAGCAATTCTTTTCAACGCCGTGTATATATCCTTCGAAAAGCCAAGCCGCTCCAGTTCCATAAGCTCTTTATTTTTGTAGAATAACCGCACAACCGCTCGCTGGCCGTGTATTGTCGGAAAAACTGCGAGCCGCTCGTCGATAACTCCATCATTCCGGGCCCCGTTCTTGCTTTCAATACGGCCTTCCTGAGGTATATCGTTACGATAGGTCAGAAGCCCTCCAAGTACCTTCAGGCGTGCAATTACATTATCAGATAAGGGCTGCGGTAGTTTTTCGGCGGTGCCCAGGACACCGTCGAGGCGAAATTTTACGACTAATTCAGAGCCGGTAGGTTCAAAATGGACGTCGCTTGCACGGGATTTCACGGCTTTTTTGAGCAAATCGTCCACCAGAGAAACCACATCCCGGGCATTTGCTTTTTCGTCGTAAGTGCTTTTTTTGGAATTACTTACACGCATATTTTATGGCTCACTTTTGGCGGATTCCACGTTTAGAACGCTTCTGACAAAAATAAGACGCAAAATCACCCCAAAACGTTATCTAAAAAAACAAAGTTTTTTCCCCATTATCGGGAATTTTTTTGTTAACATAGTGATAGGCGCTGCGTCTTAAAATGTAGAACGATATACAAACAATCGAAACGGGCTTTTATGTCTGGTAAGGCCATCAGTTACGGGCAGATTTGGGATTTTGCCGTCCCTAAAACTGTGGATGAGAGCCAGCGGTGGGTGCTGTCTGCGATGCAAAGGTATGGGCAGGAGCTGGTTACTATGCTCTGGCGAATATTAGGGAATGAACAAGATGTTTGTGATGCCTACCAGAATACGTTTCTGCGGCTCGCCCATTACGAGGACAGAGGCAAACCGGAACACATTAAAGCGTATATTTTCCGTTCGGCAAGCAATGCGGCCATCTCGATGTTGAGACGCAGGGCTGCTGAAAGAAAGAGATTGTCCCAGTGCCCCCGCAGTTTGCTTTGCAAACAAAGCAGCGGGGGCCAGGATGTAAGCTCACCTGCGAATGAGCTTGATTCCAAATACCTGCAGGAAACTTTAAGGTGCTGTATAGCCCAACTGCCCGAACATCTACGGAACGCCATAACGTTACGCGACCTGGCGGAACTGTCTTACGCTCAAATAGGCAGGATATTGGGTATATCATCAGCGACTGCGAGGGTTTACAGGTGCAAAGCAATACAATTACTTTCTGTATGGATGAACAAGGAAAAAAAAGAAAGAAAATGAAAACTATAAAATCAAATAAAAAGTGCAGACAAATCAGAACCTGGCTTTATAAAGCCATAAGCAGTCGAATCGGTTTTGATGCAGATTGGCTGCAAAACCATATTGCGAATTGTCCAAGATGCCAGCGGCGAATTGTCTCCTGCGGTAAAGTCAATTTAGCACTGTCGGTTATAAAATCTCAGCCTCACAAGCTTGATTTATTGATGCGTGCAAATGCACAGGCCATTGGCGTACTGAAACATGGTCTCCGCCAGGCACCGAAAGCCCAAAAGCTTAGAAGGATGCTGCCCGAACCGAAGCTGCTGGAAAGATGGGGCAAGTATGCACACCCTGCAGCAAATGCAGCGGCCTGTATTGCAATCCTGCTTCTTATGAAAATCGGGGTTTTTTTCTCTATGGACAAGTTCCAGGGGGAGGGCCAAAAAATCGTCAAGCAGTATTATTCCAGCCATGTAGGCCAGGAAATGGCCGATGAAATATTCACCCCGCCCCGCACCAATTAGGCGCGAGCCCCGTAAGTTAGCCATTGGTCTTACGGGGCGAGCCTAAACTCAATTGGTGCGGGGTCGGGGTTCACCGCTTAGTCGGGGGGGCGCCAAACACCCTTTATTGCGTTTGTAAACCCGTGAACGCACCCCGCCTGGCTTCGCATAGGAGGACAATAAAAAGACTGATAAGCAATCCCAGCAGGCCCACTATAAGGGTCAGCACCACAAGCAGCAGAACATAAACGATGATACGTTTAACTGAAATCGGTCTGCGCTGCTTCGTTTTTGCGAAGCAAAACGACGTGGGCCATATCTTTATAACCCCCAGTGCTATGAACAGGGCTGCGATGACCGCTAAAGTGCTATAGAGCCCGTGTATTGCGCTGACCGGCACGGCCCAAAGGCTAATCTGTGCCTCACCCGCCGGGCGGGCAAAATCAAGCCGAACCTCACCCTCCGGCAGCGTTACCGGCAACGAATAGATACCCCTGGCCACATAAGGCCGTATTTCTTCCCTAGCCGTCACTGATATGCCGGACGTATCGGGACCGGGGGCTGCTACTCTTTCCGGCGCGGTTACTGCAGTGCCAGCCGCCCCTGGCCCCCCTCCGGGCAGCCGTGCTCCATTTTCATAACGTCCTGCATATCCACCAGCTCTAAACCCCCCACCAATTAGTGGTTCCGCAGTTTTTTTAGACGGCATACCAACAAATGCTTGCGCCTTGTCCATATCTAACTGGAAATGCCGCTGCATTCGGTTATCCGCCAGTTCCGATAACTGCCCTCTAATCTGTTCCTGTTTTTGCTCGATTTGAGCGGCACTTTCCCGTGAAAGTTTAAGTCCGGCAAATTGCTCCGGTCGATCTTGCCGGAGCAATTTGACGGATTCCTTTTGCTGCTGCTCTGAGAGCTCCAGCTCCTTCTTCAGCCGGGCCATTTGCCGCCGTTCGTTCTCGCTGACGAATTCCGGCTTTCCCAGCAGGGGGGCGTTGCGTATCCCTTCAGCCATACCAGGGTTTGAAGCTGAGGCATTAAGAAAAAAGTTCATATCCTGGCGGGCCTGTTCCTGCTGCCCCCGGACAAATGCGGCATTACCCGTTATGATTACAGACTGCTTTACTTTTTGTCCGCCCAGTTTTGACTTGAGCCGCCGGTAGTCTTCTCTGCTCACTTCGCCGCTGTTGGCTTCGAGATATCTTTCAGTCTGCGTGATTTCACCGGCGAGTTTGTCGTTAAACACTTCCCAGTTTCTTCGTGCGATTCTTTCTCTTTGGCTGAAGGAGCCAGCCACATCGCGGTAGCTCTTCTCCAATCTTTTTAGCTGGTCCAGCCGCGCCTCGATGCTGAGACTCAGCATTTCGACCGTGCCGGCTATGGGCGACATATTACCACCGGGACGGAGGTAACGATAACCATCGGGCAGCCGCAGCGACCAGGTTGTCTGCATCACCGGCATTCCAACGATGGATATGGCGGGCGGCTTGAGCCTTGTTATCCCGTTCAGTGGTTTAACTGCGCTGCCGGCAAAGTAGAGATAAACGTCGTACGGCAATCCACCGGGGGAAGTTTTAACGAGGGGTATCAGTACCTCACCGGCCGGCGAATCCGCTCCGTCAAAGACGTCGTGCCGGATTACAGGCTTGACCGGCTGGCCCGCCACATTGGCGCTCCAGAGACGCAAACCCTTCGGCACTTTAACCCGCAGGAATTGCTCGCTGCGATTCTGCAAGGCCACCCTTGCCTCGTAACGGCATCGGCCATTGCGGTCAATGACGGTGGTCAGCGCCAGCAGGTCAACGACCGCCTGAATGCGGGCCGCCATTTTGGCCGGCGTAAAATCAAGACCCAGGGACCAGTTGTCCTCAAAAGACTGGAAAACGTACTGGAGTCCGTCATACTGCGGGGGCAGTATGCCGGAGTTCATCTCGGAGGGCATTAATTTTTGCTGTTCGCTTACGGGGAGTTCGGCCAGATTTGTTATTGTCAGGTTGTTGACGTCTATCTCGTGCCGCGACATATTCTGCACCGCCACGATTGCGCGATAGCCCTCCGGCGCCTCGGTTTCAATCCGCGGTATCTGCAGCGCCTTCGTAGATGGGTCTATCGGCAAAGCAAAGTTTACCGTTACGTCCACTATGCCGGTGACCTCATTGACGAGGGAAACCGTCCAGCTCGTCCGGCCCCCGCTCTTGCCTTCGCAAGAAGGCGCGGGGGCATCAGATTGGGTTACGCTTCGCATCGCCGGTGACTCCACCGCCACCAGTGGAGCGTATTCATTGGGCAGCCGGAAGCTAATACGGTCGAGGGGCGAACCGGTGATGTTGTAACGCAACCGATACGTGTACGCCGCAGCCGTGGCTTTGACCGATAAGCCCGCGAAAATCTCTACGCGGACCCGGGTGGGCTGCCGGCGGATGTTCAGCCGTAACGAAGGAGTGGCGGCCTCGTAGCGATAGGCGAATTGTACCGCCTTGAGCTGGTTAGCATCGAGCCAATCGTGTAACGTCCGAGGCGCAATGGGCTTGAGGTTCTCGCCGGCGAGAGTCCCGGCCTCCAGTGACGCCGCAACCTGGACGGCAACCCGGCCCTCTTGCCCGGGTAGAGGATGCACGCCAGAATCAATAAACATAATCGTCGGCACCTGGAAATCCTCAAGCTGGACCCCTGCGCCTTCTTGCGAAGGCAAGAGCAGGGGCCGGACGAGGACCAGAGCCATTTTGGTTTCCCGGACAGCGGATTGAAATTTCACATGCAGAAAGTTGCCCTCCTTGGGAGTCCGCCGTAAGGCGTCCCCAAGTGGACTGACGGACTTGACGTCTTGGCGTTCGTAGAAATTCTCGACGTCAGGACCAACCACGCTGAGCAGCTCATAGCCCGCGGGCAGGACAAAACTTGCCCCGAACAGCCGGCCTCGCTCAGCTTTAAGAGATGCCTGAACGAGCAGCTGTACCTGGTCGGCGCTTATCCGCACGAGCTGGTCGAGGTTGACTTTGGGACTGACGGTCAAACGTGACAGCTTCAGGTATAAAGAGAACGGTCTGTAAGGCCAGTAATACTTCGCCACTGCCCCGGTCCTGTCGGCGGTCAATTCCGTATCACGTAACTCTTTGTCCACGGGGACACTTGTCCTGCGACCGCCGATTACCTGCGCTACCTTCACAATCATGCCCCCGGCGGAATGCAATGTTACCGTGCCGCTTTCGCGACTAACATCACCTGCCCGCACGAGGAACAATCGGGCCGGTTTTTCCAGTGTCGGCAGCTCGCCCAGCCCAGCCCCTCCGAGGAGCGGGGCCAGCCAGCGAACCGTCAATTCGTACTGCTTCTTGGCGGCCCGGTGCACCTGTGGCAGAGCCAGACGCACCTCTATTATCTTGAAGGTCCTGCCTTCGATTACCTTTTCACCGACCTCGCGATAATCGCGAATATTAGTTCCCTTCAGGTCCGTCAGCGTTGCACCCTCCGGCATTAGCAGGGTGAAGCGGTCGTGCCGGCCGCCTGAAAAGCCGTAGGTAATCTTTGTGACTGCGACAGTGGCCCAGTGAAAAGCATAAACATCGTGTATTGAAGTCGCAGACAGCGTGCGGTCCGCTGCACCCTCGCCCATTTTAGGCAGCCAGCGGAGTGTAAGTTTTCGCGCCATTCCCAGAGGAAAGGTCCACTGTACGGTGCGCTGCGTCAGTCCTTGGGACTCCTTTCGGAGGGCGCCCTCAATTCCGTCAACCTCAAGTTCCAGGTCTTCCTCGGGCAAAACAACGTCCATCACCGCTCCCGGCAGCGGCGGCAACGAAAAACTCGCACTGCCCCTTCGGCCGAGGAACTTCGGCTTTACCACCGCACTCAACTGCAGTTGGCCGGAAATCTCCCCCGGCAGCATCAACACCATACCTTTCGGACCGGTTTGCCCCCGTAGTTTTGCTTCGCAAAACGAAGCAACGGGGGCCGCTTTGCCGTCGATGGTCGCCTCTGTTACGGCCAGTCCCTCTATCGGCATAGCAAGCACCACCCAATCCTTGCCGTAGGTTCTTATGTCGGCCGTCAGCAGTACCTTCAGGTATTCTTTTTCTACGGTCACCCTGTACCGAACAGAGGCCAGGGAAACATCGGTACCCTGTCGCGGCCTGTCAATGGGGTCATCCGGATGGGCCTGGTTCCATAACCGGACAAAACGAGTGTATGGAATGAGAATTTTTTCCGACTTTTCCGCCGTGGTGGGGTCCCCTTCGTAGGGAATAATTACCCCCACTGCTTCGTTTTTGCGAAGCAAAACGGTGGGGGCCGCTTTATCGTCCCTCTGCGACTCGAATGAGCTCGCCGAAGTCCGCACCAGCCCAGGATTAGCTCGGCCGGGTTGTGCGGCATAGGCCGTCTGCGCCGAACAACCCAGACACAGAAGCAACACAAGCAGCGTAACAACCGTTACGGGTTCAGGACCGACAGCCACACCGCCGAGACACAGCTTCTTGGCCAACAACCGGATGAGCCAAATCAGCACGTAGAGCGGTACGAGACAAATACCCGCTGTGAAGGCGCCGTTGGCAAAATGCGTCGTGGTCGGCCACCAGATTGCCATTAAAGAAGCGAAAGACAAAACAGCGACAAACAGAATCGCTTTAACTCTCACTTTCTGCCACGCCAGCACTACCCCCATAGCCACTATCAGCACAAATCCGACAGCCCACCAGCTCGTCTGGCGGGATTGACTTGTCAGGCCGACAATAAGTTTCGCTGTGCCCAGCCCGGTAAACCTGGCGCGCCGCCCGGCACCGGGAGTAGGAACCAAGTCCACCGGCAATGTAAAACGCCCCTCTTCAACCAGCCTGACACCGAGGTCTTTTTGTGTGACTTCCTTAGCCTTTGAGGGCTTGGCCTCCGGAGTGGGAGGCGGAGGCGCCTCAGCCTTGGCTCCCACACCCTTCGCATAGGCCCTTTCAATATCTTCCCCGGCCAATTGAAACTTCGCGCTAAGCGCTACCCGGCGTACCCTGCTCAACGAAGGCATTAGTAACGAGCCGCTAAATAGATTCTCTGCCAGAAAGTTGTAGAGCTGCACGTAGGCAGGGGTTGGTCGGACGAGGTCGTCGGTTTGCATTTTTGTTTCCTGTGCGGTTATCTGATAACCCGGCGGCGGAACGATATTCCAGCTCATCTGGTTTATCTCGACTCCGGGAAGTTCCACCCCGCCTACCTGGAGCCGTTTGAGTCTCGCCTTGCCCGGCTGGTATGCGTAGCTCTGCCACAGGTAAACAATCTTCACCGGAACAGGCTTTCTGAATTGGCCAAGCGGCACCTGATAATCCCCGCACCAATTGTCCCTCGGCGGAAGACCTGGGGCTGCACCCGGTCTGGATAGGCACGGCTCGGATTCAATTGGTGCGGGGCTGCGCTGCGGCTTGGTCTGCCGGCCGGCCACACTCAGCGACCAAAGCTGTGCGTCCTCCGGCAGGCGAAACGTAAGAAACTGCCTTCCGGCGTTGGCTACGCGAAACGTTGCTTCGGTCCGCTGGCCGCCCTGAACGTCAAGATATGTGGTCAGCTCTGCCGAAACCGCCAATGCTGATGGAACACGATAGCCTTGGTGAACGGTCGTCTCCAGTGTTACCGCCGCCTCAGCTCCGGTCGGTGTGGCTGCCGGCTGGAGCCGAAACGCCGACAAGATGCGACTGGCCGCAACGGGAAGCGGCGGAAGGTCCACCGCATCAATCTCTTTGGCGCCGGCGGCATTAATCGTAAGCGCCAGCTCCTCACTGGCCTGGACCGCCAACTGCTCGGTTATCTGACCATCGCATATCGGCCGCACCAGCGGAACCACGAATTTATCCGAAGTTCGTGGACGCTCATAATGTACATCAATCGCCACAGCGCCGATGGCTTTGTGGTCGAGATTCAATAACCAGAGATTATACCGCTGCGCCAGCTCGGCAGGTAACGACAGGGTCTTATTCCGGCGTACTGCCTCCGCAGTATGACGGACTGCTACAATACTTTTGGAGCTGATAGGCACTGCCGGCGAAGTGATTTTGATTTTGCGGGCGAGAGACTTATCGACAAGCAGATAAAGCCGCTTTGCAGAGGCGCGCGATATCATATAGGTGATTCGCCAGTCTCCTGTAAACTCGCGCGGCTGGACGGTAACCAGACCGACAGCATCACCCGCTATCCGCGGCCGACGCCTGGAAACGCGCAGTTGAATCTCACCTTTCACCGCCGCTTTGTAGCCGTAGGCGTATTGAACTTCGCCCGGCATCCCCAGCGAGGCCATTCGCCCGACGGGCACTACTTCCAGCCCGTCCGGCAGTTTTATTCCGTCCCCGGCCGGAGCCAAGGGACGGACATCCAGGTCGCCTACGGCCGAAATGGAGACGTGACCGGAAACGGTATCAGCCCGGGATTCAATTAACGGAACCGTTATGCTCCGCTCCGGCGCCTCGCTCGGCCAATGCCAGTCTGAAGGCACGCTTTGCAGTACGATTCTTACGTTCACGAGCTTTTCAGGTCGGACCGGCCGGGGCAGTTCAATCCTGAGGAGCCGTTGACCCGCCTGCTCCTCAATGCGATACTCGAAGCCCGCTTCTTTCCCGTCAACCTGCACCGTCCTAATTTGCCACTGCTCGCCTAAGCCGCCAAGCACAAAGGAGATGTCGAAAAGCTCCCGGTCTATAGCCGTTACCTCGAAATCACCAGTTAATGTCACCTGCTCCGGCGAAACGACCAGTCCCTGCCGTTCCTTAATACTCCTGCGGAGCGGCACGGCTGCCAGCTCCAAATCTACCGACCAGTTATCGCCCCAGTGAAAATACAATCGTCCTCCGTAAGGAGTCCCGAGGACCGCTGCGGCGCCGACCATACCGGGCACGGAATCCTGTCTCGGCTTGGCCGAGCCAAGACGGGCCGCCGCTGACACATCCTCTCGGCGCACGTCGGTCAGTTTTTCCCCCCGCACGGCAAGCCCTTCATCGGTACTTACCATCAGGTATCCCCGCTGGAAGGCGGCGCCCACAAGAATCACGCGTGGGCCGCGCCATATCTCCCTCGTTCGAGGTGCCGTGGCCTTGATATGCAATGCCGTCGTACCAATCCTGGCCGAGCGTAGATGCACACTAAGGATTTTTGAACCCTGCCCTGTTTCGTTTTCAACTGTATCGACAGACCACCTGACCAGGCTCGGGCATGTTACCTCGGTTACGGTCCACTGCGAGGGCAGTTGAAACTGCAATTCCCTGACGCCGCGGCGGAGCACCTGCACCGTGTAAAGACAGCCCATCACCTGGTGCGACCTGGTCAAGCTCACCGTTGCAGCCGATTCGCCCAGTAGAATTGCCCGGTCGTCCTCCCGCCGTCCATTTCCCAGCAAAACGACTGTCAACCTGTCCTGTCCCCCAATAGTAAGCTCAACGTTAGTACGGTCGGTTTCCTTATCATAAACCGGCTGAGACATCGGCACCGTCGCGTGCATTTCCAGGTCACCCGGCGCACTCAACTTCATTCTTCCGGCCACGGCCGGCGGCAGGGATATGCCGAACTGCATACCGCCGCTGGTAAGCTCTTTCAGCTTTGTCGTACCGGCAATCTCAATCTGGTGGCTGCCTTTGGCGGTAACAATCAGGGTCAACCTGCCCTGCTTGTCATAGCCCAACGGTGCGGGCTTGCCGTCCATAATCACCCGCGTCAGCCCCATCCGGGCAAAACCCAGTGGAACCGCAACCGGGCCGTCGCCCATAGACACCACTTCAAGCTCACCGGTCAAGGTCAGTTCTTCGCCTGAAATTTTTCCCAAATATTCGGCGTGTTTGACCTGTCCGAGTTCGAGGATGCCGGCTTCTTGGGCGTTGGCTTCCGCTGCGGCCAACAGCTTTTCGAATTCCGCCCGGTCCATCAAAACCGCCTTGTCTGCCGGGTCAATCAAGCCGGCGAGGTCCTGATAGGGAACGTAAATATTTGGTTGCCCCGCTGCTTCGTGTTTGCGAAGCAAAACGGCGGGGCCCACGTCCGCACCGCGAGCAGAGCAAACGAAACACCCGAGCATAACTGCAATACAGGCTACCAGGATACCAGGATACCCGGTCATCAGGTGGCACGGCCATCCTGGCCGTGCACTCACGGGCTGGAAGCCCGTGCTACTGCCTGATTCCCTGGTCCTCCGCCATTGCATACAGTATTTCATATTGCTACTCCTGATCCTGTTTTGACCGCTTTCGTCGTTTCTTCCCACCGGCATTGGGCTTTTCAACGGTTCCACCGTCGGGTGTCCTGCGGACTGGTTCTGATTGTTGTTGGGTTTGCGTTTCGCGTTCTTCTTGCGAAATCGGTCCCTTCTTAACAGCCAACCTTTGGCCCCCCTGCTTTCTTGTGAAAGCAAGAAGGGGGGGAAGCTTTATAAATCCCCACTGCGCCGCCCATAACAATACCACGAGAATTCCAGCAAATACACCTGTCCGTATAACCTGGCTTACCAGCAGCGGTGAAGACAGGTGAATAATCCCGGCGACTAATGCAGCCGCCAATATGACCAACACTCGATGGAAGCCACTGAGCTTGAGCATATACACGCCGGCGGCAATTATCAGGAGCCAGATGATTACACTGAAAACCTCTTTGCTCACCGCTGTAACCGACAGCTTACCCGGCGCCCCCTGGCGGATAAAATCGAGAACCTTACCCTGACCAGGGAGCCTGAATGCAACCTGGCCGGGCTGATTTCTCCCCAACATTTGCAGCATATTCCGGCACTGATAGTCTCCCAGCCGGGAAAAGACCCGGTCGTATCCTAAAAAGTAATAATCCTGCGGTATCCAGAGCCGCCAGAGTGTCTGCTGCACCGGAACTTCTTCCGGCAGCGCCGGCGCAATCAGTTTCGATGCCGAAGCGCCCTTGAGACCATAGGAGATTTCCAGCACGAACCTGGAAACCTGTCCAGCCGACGGCGGCAATCGCACGATACGCTCATCAGCCGAGACGCCCATCTCTACCGGCGTTTCATTGCCGTTCAACAGTACTGCGGTAAGCTCGGCCTTCGACGGTAAGGTAATGGGCAGTCTATCGCCCCGGCTGGTCGCCAGCAGATAGATTGCGTGCGTGTTGAGCATACCATCGCGGGCCAGCACCTGCTCTATAATCGCGCCGCTGACAATGGTGGTGAAGACCCTCGCTTCCTTCTGTGCCACCACCGGCAATGAAAGCTCAAAGGGCGGTGCGTTGTATTTGAATGCCAGCGAGGCAACTCGCCGATGCGCCTGGTAAGGCAGGTCGGCGGCGCTGCCGGCATCAGCCGGTATGAGGTTCTCGATGACCGGCTCTCCGATAGCCAGTGTTTCGGCCCTGGCAATGGCGATGTGGCCGCTCTGGTCGGACAGCTTGCCCGCCGCCAGGATGGGTTCGACCTCGACGATGGTGGCCTGTCCCACCTGCCCGGCCTGGAAAGCCTGACGCGCACGGACCTTTAACTGATAGCTACCGATGACCTTCGACTGCAATACGACCTTGTAATATGCCCATTTAACGCCGGCCTCTTCGGTTTTCTCATCCTTACCGCGCTGGTCGGGTCCGGCACCAATTTGGCCATACCCGGCCTCATTGGTGACGGACTCATCTATGCGCGGCTTTTCCTTGATATTGGCCCCGGTTATGTCCACGCCCTTCCTGGCCAATTCCGCCGGCATCTTCAAATAGAACGTATCGACCGGAGCATAACGAATACGATAATCTATTACCGCCTCCTGCTCGATTGAGCCGGGCTGGATATTTATCAGCCGATGAACGACCGCCGATACCTGCGCAGGCTTGACGGCAATTTTGAATCTTGCGCCTCCCGGCTTATCGCGGTCGATGGCCCGAAACTCGAACGCCATCACCGGCGACAGCCCTGCCCCCGCCGTTTTGCTTCGCAAAAGCGAAGCAGCGGGGGTCCACTTCTCGGCCTGTTTGAGCGGAATGGCCTGCAGCTGCTCGAGCTTTTCCACCTCCGCCCGCAACTGGTCAGCCAGTAGTAATATCAACTGTCCCTGGTACAACTGTAAATCTTTTGCATCGGCCAACGGCAAGCTGAAATCCACCCCGGCCTCTGGTTCCGCCCGTTCGGCGCGGGCGAGAAGAGTCAGTTCAAACTCCCCGGTATTCTCCCTTTTAAGGAGGATATGGAGTGCGCGTGCGCTGCCCCTGCCTTTTAACTGATAATCGTCCACCAGTTTGTCCGGCCCAACGGATTCGAGCTTCCACGGCTCCGGGAAATTCATATCGAGCTCGAAAATACCGGTTCGTTCGACCTTATAGTGAATGCGTCCGTGCAACTGGAGCTGGTCGCTGTCAACGCCTAACAACCAGCGCTGATTAACCGTGATGCGCGGCGAGGTCGTTTCAATCGAAATTGTGCTGCTATAATCAGAGGTGATGAACCGGTAAGCTGTTACACCCGGCTGATTCTGCAGATTCTTCGGCAACTGTCCCGTATCGACCCGGGCGAGATTCTTCACGTCTTTAAGATGAACTAAACGACGCGGCGAATACGTAATCCCGATGAGGCCGCTCCGCCTGAGCACCTCGTCGGTTGTAATCGGCACAAGCGGAACCTGCGCCTGCGCTTCCTGCAGAAACCGCTCCATCCTGACTGTCAGCGTATATTTGTCTTTTGCCGGCGAAAAGAGTTTCACGTTGAGCGTTTGTCCAATTTGTTCGTCGGGTTCGAAAGGTTTGTCTGCGGTTCCACCGACGATTTTTATGTCCGCTATTACGTCCCACCTGGCGATGTTCGCTCCGTCAACACCGGTTACCCGGAACCCGCCGGGCAATTGTATGGTAAACGAATCGACCCCGCCGCGATGAATACTGTAGTTTAATTTGACTTCGTAGCTGATAAGGGCTTCGGCAACGTTAATGTGCTGGAATTGTTCGCAGATAATCACCGGCTCAAGCTCCGGCGCAGCCTCGGTCCTGGGTTTCCAGCTCAAACGGACCTGCTTCGTCGAGCCGAGAAACGCTTGCAGGCGGGTGGCGTTGGCATCGTCGAGCTTGACCTGCGATGTGGTCGCCGCCAGCATCGGCTCTACATCCACCTTCAGGTTTTCTTCAGGTATCAGCAGCTCCAGCGTAGTTATTGCAGCCGAGGGTATGCGGTAATTCAAAACAGCCAATCCGGGTTTTGTTTCGAGCTGGCGGACAAAATCCAACGCCAGCACATATCGGCCTTTTCCTTTAGTTACGAAGATATATTCACCATCGACCACCCGCAGCAAAGGTACGATTTTGGTATTTTTCGCCTCGAGCAGCGTCGCCTCTGATACTGCGACTCCGCCCAGTCCGACAGGCACTTGCACCCACCCCTCGGCGAGAATATCAATCGTAAGGCGAAGCCGGAAAGTGGCAAGCTCCTCCTTAACCTTTCCCTGGAACCGGGCGGTACTAATCAGATACTCAAACGGCGCTTCGGCTACGCCCGCCGGCCTGCCTTGTGCCGCCCGCCAGAGTTTCTGAAACTCCTTGTAGGGAAGAAATACTCCCTGCTGCTCTTTCTCAAAAACACCCTTGAGCTTCTCATAGGGCACATAGACTTTACTCGGGGGGGTACTTTTTTTGTTGTTTTTGCTCCCGGCGGCACTGCCCACGGAGGCCAGAGAAAAACTCATACCACACAGAACAACAATAACGGTAAAATATCGACCATACATGACACGTTCTCCTTAGAGAAGGAATTCTGATGTCTGCACCCCCCTTCTTGCTTTCGCAAGAAAGCAGGGGGTGGTACGCAGGCACAGGTGAAACTCGTGATATTGACTTTGATATCCTAACAACTCTCCGGTTCCGCGTAAATAAAAATTTTCCGACCAATTGGTAATTGGTGATTGGTAACTATTTAACCGATTATCATTTAACCAGTTACCATTTAACCTATTAAGATTATGCGAGCAAAAGGCAAGTTACTCACACTTCTTTTATTTTCTGTTTGCAACAGCAAATTGAGGTGGGGCTATGTTGTGCGCGTGCCAGCAAGTGAAACAAGAAGCAATAGCAAAAATATAAACATGCCTTTCATAGCATCACCTCTTTCGCCGGGCGTTTTACAACAGGCTCTATATGTTAAATTATCCAGCAATACCGGTTGAGAACAAAGTAAAATGTATGTAAAATATTAGGGGAGTCCTTTTACAAAACGTTTACACCTGCATCTGCGTAACCCCCCTGCTTTCTTGCCTGCACCTGTGTTTGCCTCGACACAGGTGGCGCAGGCACAGGTGCGAAAGCAAGAAGGTGGGTGCAGGCAAACCCGCAGCCATTTTCGCTATAGTTTTTTTAGACTGTTTGACAGTTTCTGTTAAAAGTGTTAGATTTTTGGCCTCAGTAGTTCAGTTTGTGTTAGTATTGGTCGCCCCCGCCGTTTTGCTTCGCGAAACGAAGCAGCGGGGATTAAGGAGGTTGTAATGGATTGCAAAAGATTTACCGAAGAACAAATCGCTCACATTAAGCAAACGGTCGGAGAGGCAAAGGCGATTAACGCGCTGAGCGGCGGGGTGGACAGCTCCCTCGTTACAGTGCTCGGACACCGTGCCCTGGATAACCAATTGAGAACCGTCTTTGTTGATAACGCCCTGATGCGCAAAGGTGAACCCGAGCGGGTTGTTAAGGTTTTTGCCGAAATGGGTATAGACGTCGAACTTATTGACGCCCGGGAAGAGTTTCTTTCAGCGTTGGCCGGCTTGACGGACCCCGAAGAGAAACGACAGGCCATCACGGACACATTTTACTCAAAGCTTTTCAGCCGGCTTGTCAAGGAATCCGGCGCAAGGTTTTTGCTGCACGGCACGATTCTTACCGATATCGAGGAGACCGTAGCGGGCATCAAACGCCAGCACAATATTCTGGCCCAGATAGGCATTGACCCGGAAGCCGCCTACGGGTACTCGGTAATCGAGCCGCTCAAGACGCTGCGAAAAGACGATGTTCGCGAGGTAACAAGGTTTCTAAAGTTGCCGGCGGAAATCTCACAGCGGATTCCCTTTCCGGGTCCGGCATTAGCGACGCGAATTGTCGGCGAAGTAACTCTAAATCGGCTCGAAACCGTGCGCACCGCCACGGCTATCGTGGAAGAGGAACTTGCCGACAGCGGAGCGTTTCAGTATATGGCAGTTCTGCTGAACGACCGGGCAACCGGGATACGAGATAACAAACGGGAATTCGGACAGATAATTGTGGTTCGCTGTATCGAGGGCACCGATGCCCGAACTGCAACTGTTACTGCCCTGCCCTGGGACAAGCTCAACCGTATTTCTGAGCGAATCACGCAGATAAAGGGGGTCAACCGCTGCTTATACGATTTGACGCCGAAACCCCCGGCAACTATTGAATACGTGTAGGGGCAGGCCTGCGTGCCTCCGTAAGGAGTCCCAAGGACTACCCAGGGCAGCCACAGAGGGTTGCCCCTACTTTGTAGAATCGGGTTTTAGTGAGGTTTAAATTGACAGTTCAGTGCGAATTATGTCCAAAAATGTGCCTGATTGAGCCTGGCCAAAGCGCCGTTTCAGTATCCTCCGGCGGTGAGCCAAGAGATGTCGATATGCAGCGCATTCGTACAATGATTCGGCAGAAAAGACTTTCCGACCAGGAAGCTGAATTCTATAAGAAGGTTGAGTAGGGTTAGCGTGGAAATATCCGCTGCACGGAAACAAACAGTCTCACGCTTCAATGACGGAAATAATTGATAAGCCACAAAATAACTCTTAGGATGATTGAATTTGCTATTCAGTGTGCTATGGACAAATAAAAAAAAGCCATCGACGCATAAGCATCGATGGCTTTTTGATGATTTAGAACCATCAGACGTTTACTTTTTCTTCTCAGCTGCTTTCTTCTCGCGTCTTTTCTTTTTAGCTTTCCTTTTTGCCATTTTGAAACCTCCGTGCAATTAAAAAATGGATTTTGGTGAGTGGATTGGCACCCGCCAACTTCACGTTTGCTAAATTACATCTTTTAGCAAAATCGAACTCCGTAATAACTCTGAAGCAGTATTTTTACTTGGTGTAGAATGTTTGCCTGGCTGAAGTAAGGTATTGGCTAACGTATTTGTGTCTGCCTTGGAACTATCGAATACAGGGATATCAGTAAACACAGTGAGTTCCCTTACGTGTAAGGGAGAACTTGAGCAAACACCTGACAACATATCCGGCACTAAACCAAATTTTTCCTTTAGGATGTTTAATCCACCAATTGCACCAAAAGCATCATTAGTGCAAAATATCAATTTGTGAATCCTTGATATTATTTCCGGCGAATTAAGCAGCATTGCAGTTTCTTGCTGGATAATTCCATCAGCAAACTCAACCACCCAAAAATTTCCGGGATTATTAGCGTATTTGAGGTCAAGCTGATTAAAAATGCCTAAGAGCTGGGCTTTTTCCAAAAGGTACGTTGATGGATACCCAAGGTATGTAAAATCAGCATAACGACTAGCGCCCGCATCGTTCATAAGCAGGATGTCTTTCAGACTGGCTGTTCCGGTTACTTTGGAAGCTCTGACCTTATACCCCATCGAAGCCAAAGCCCAGCAGCATGCAGCAGCTGCCATACTTTTACCCGAGTTCATTGAAGTTCCACAAACCAGAATCATTTTTGCGCGTGGTTCGTTTTTCACCGTACTTCGAGGTTTTATGAGCGGAAAATCTCGAGTATTTAGAACATTACCTGCTCGGTCGCAAACATAACCCAATATTCTCACTTTTGTTGGGTCTTTTATCAGTGAGTTCTTAGTTTTAACGATGCCGATTATCCCTGATCGCGCGAGCATATCTGCTACCTCTGTCATTTCATCAGGTATTACACCCTCATAGAAATCCGGTGCATATCTGTTTCCGAAAACAAAAACTGCTTTTGTCCCATCATGTATCATATGTATCCGGCCGGATGCATTTTCCATGGATGAATGCTGACCTATTTGAAGGATTATTCCATAAGCAACATCACCTATCCGTGGTTGCTTGTCGATAAACTCGTAAAACTTAATTTGACCGCGCCTTATTGCAAAAGCAGCGCTTGGAAGGATAAATCCTTTATCGATTTTCTTCATGGCTTATCCACTCTTTGGTTAAGATGGTTATTATCTATATCTTTATCTGGTTCATCATCAGTTCTATAGTCGTAACTTGCGTAATCGGATGATACCTCCTTTTTGACAAGACCTTTTTCAAGAAGATTTGCATATTCTACGCAATATTTCGCCCAAGGGATTGCTTCTAACCTTACCTTTGGAATTGGCCTGCCGCTACCTTCACAAATCCCGTATGTGCCTTCTTCGATACGTGCCAAGGCACCATCGATTTCCGCAAGCAGTTTTCTTTCACTGTCCATAAGCCCCAAGGTGTTCTCCAAATCATAATTATCCGTTCCTAAATCAGCCATGTGGATAGGCATATTTGACAGCTCGCTTCTTTCCCTGCGTAAAGTTTCACTTTCCATACTCGTGACGTTCCTTAGTATCTCGTTTCGTTTAGCCAACAGCATAGCTTTGAATTTCAAAACTTTTGTTGGCGTTAAATGCCCCTTGTTTGTCCTCTTTTTGTCCATACCAATTCCGCAATCCACAAATCACCTATATAACCCGGAAAGTTGTGCTTTACAGGGCCGATGATTTTCCTGCCGAAAATCATCGCCCCAGAAAGGTACATAGACTCCTTACAAAAACCCGCATAAGCGGCTTAATACTTGTCTCAATCTCATCCGAAGTCATACCTATCATTGCAAATGAAAAAAAACCAAATACAAATCCCGCTACAGCGCACGCCAGACAACGAACTTTCAAAGGGTCTATTCTGGGTGAAAGATAGGTCGAAACCTGATCCTCGATTTCTCCCAGATAACGCAAATACGGTTCTTCCAGCTCGTCCAGAGTATCAGATTGAAGCTTTAGCAATAACTTTCCCTGAAAAAGCAAAAGAAATTCTTCTTTCGAGTTGGTGGAAAACCCATAATGAACATTCAGTAAATGCTCCAGCATATCCTCCAGGGTTTCCGGTTGACGGTCGTATGAGCGGATATGCTCAATCAAATGCTCTACGGCCTCTTCCACCAGCGTAATAATAATCTCTTCCTTATCCTCAAAATGCTGATAAAGGGTACCTTTGCCCAGGTCAGCCTTTTCTGTAATATCCTCAACCGTTGCAGCATCAACACTCTTTTCGCTGAAGATGTCAAGGGCGGCCTTTTTTAACTTCTTCCGGGTTCTTTTAGCCCTTTTCTGCAACCTCGTCTTCCCAGATTTCTTGGACTTAACTTTCATAATCTTGACTATGTAGTCAAAGCTGACCAAATAGTCAAAAAAAAATCTGACTTTTTGGGAAAAACTTTTAGCCGCATTATTTCTGGGGACCCAGACAGCCGCGAGACGTCGATTTGCAGCGTATTCGTACAATGATTCGGCAGAAAAGACTTTCCGACCAGGAAGCCGAATTCTATAAGAAGGTTGAGTAATTTTAGGATGTGATATTAGCAGGAGCCATCACCAGGCAACCCTACTTAAAAGCGCCCGTTTACCAAAAATAACGCCGAATATCCGGTTGATTTCGCATTTTTTGTTCTTGATAGGCCCGAAATCCCGGCTATAATTCAAGAAAAGTTGTAGCAGGCAAAAAGAATATTTTTCGTACAATTAGCACAATTTAATTAAACACTTTGGCGGCGTAGCTCAGCTGGTTAGAGCATGGGATTCATAAGCCCAGGGTCGTTGGTTCGAGTCCAACCGCCGCTATTAATAGTTTTGAGTTTTTAGTTTTAAGTTATTTTGCCCCCATCGTCTAGTGGCTTAGGATATCAGGTTCTCATCCTGGAGACAGGGGTTCGACTCCCCTTGGGGGTATTTTTTATTGATTATTGACTATTGATTATTTTCGATTTTTCCCTTTGCTTCTGAGCGATGAATAATAACAAGGAAGATGAGCGGTTTATGCGTGCGGCTATTGAGGCGGCCAGAATAGCCGAAGACAACGGCGATGTCCCCATCGGGGCGGTTATAGTTTGTGAAAACAGGATAATCGGCAGGGCGTATAATCAAAGAGAGCAGCTCAAGGACCCGACGGCCCACGCTGAAATAATCGCTTTAACGCAGGCGGCGGCAGCTCGCCAAAGCTGGCGTTTAAATGGCTGTACGATGTATGTTACGTTGGAGCCGTGCCCTATGTGTGCCGGGGCACTGGTATTAAGCAGAATGGATAGATTAGTGTTCGGCTGCGGCGACCCTAAAAGCGGGGCGTGCGGGAGCTTGTATAATATCGTTGACGACGAGAGATTAAATCACAGGTTGGAAGTTGCGGCCGGCGTATTAGCCGAAGAATGCAGAGAGCAACTGCAAAATTTCTTCGAACAAAAAAGGTATAAAAAAACAAGCGACTAAAAACTCAAAACTAAAAACTCAAAGCTAATAACTCAAAACTAATTCGGAGAGGTGTCCGAGTGGCTTAAGGAGCAGCCTTGGAAAGGCTGTGTAGGGCTTGTCCCTACCGCGGGTTCGAATCCCGCCCTCTCCGTTAATTTTCCGGATGTGCTTGTAACTATCTGGAAATGCGGATGTTGTGGTAGATATTCTTAAAGCCGAGCGTCCGACCATCCCGGAACTGTCCTGTTTTCGGTTTTTTCACTGCTGACTTTTCCAATATCGCCGCCCCCTGACCACCCACACCGACATCGGCCGTATGGAGCTTTTCACCGAGGGTATTATAGGTCCATCAGAAGTCGGCAAGCCCCGTTAGAGGTCCGCACCAAAAGTGCGGCAGTCATTCCGGGCGAGTTACTTCTAATGGGGCAAGTGTACGTGGCGGGTTGAAACCTTAAATTTAGTTCGAGAATTCAGCGTTTTGCGAAATAAACATCGTCATTTGTCAACTATTGCGAGTTTTTACTAACAAAAAAACATTTTTTGTAACAAAACGGCGTTCTCAAGCGTCTAAAATTGTAGTGTAAACGTCTTATAAAAAAGCCAGTTGATTATTTTACATACATTTTACTTTGTTCTCAGCGGGCATTGTTGCATTATTGATGTCGAGGGTTTTGCTTGCGGCAAGTCCAATTGAGGTTGAGCAGACGCTCTTTTCTTGACGTAAGTTCTACATTTATATATAATTAGGGTTTTGGAGACGTGTTGCATTTCTGAACGCGTGTGGCCGGAATGAACTTACAGAGAAGGAAAAAATTAGGTCAGTTGCTTTGCGAAAAATCGTATTTGGACGAGTCCAGCCTTGAATTTGCGCTTGCAGAACAGGAGGTTGAATATCAGCGGTTGGGCCAGATTTTGTTGAGGCTTGGCTATATAACGCAAGCTCAGTTGAATGAAGCACTTGCGCTTCAAGTGGGGATAGAAAAGGTAGATTTGACCAATGTTTCGATAAGCCCTGAAATCATTATGCTTGTGCCCGCGGAGCTGGTCAGCAAATACAAAATTTTACCGATACGGCATGAGGATGGTCGGTTAGCGGTGGCGATGACGGACCCATTCCGGACGCAGATTATCGAGGACCTGCGCCTGGTAACGGGCCGGTCGGTGCGACGTTATTATGCTGAGCCGGCACAGATGGAAAATTCGATACTGAAATTCTACGGCAGCAATGTAGCAAGGATGCTGGACAATCTTGCTCCGGTTGAACAGCGGGGAGAGGCCGAGCTGGAGAACGGAGATTACTCACCTGCCAAGCTACACCAGCTGGCGAGAGAGCCGTCTTTAGTTAATCTTGTGAATTTGATAATACTGGAAGCGATTGAGGCGCGTGCAAGTGATATACACATCGAGCCATTCGAGCATCAGGTAAAGATAAAGTACAGAATCGACGGGATGCTTGTGGAGAAGGCGCCATCATCGAAACGGCTGCAGGCGGCGATTATTTCGCGAATTAAGATTATGGCGGATATGAATATCGCTGAACGATTTGTCCCGCAGGACGGCCATATCGAATTTACGGGCAAAAACGGCAGGGTCGATATTCGTGTCTCGACCGTCCCGACGGTACACGGCGAGTCTGTTGAGCTGAGACTTTTAGACAGGACGGTATCATTGATAGGGCTTGAGGAATTGGGGATGAATGCTCAGTGTCTGGAAGGCTTCGATCAATGTCTGCATAAGACCCACGGCATTGTACTTGTTACAGGGCCGACCGGGTGCGGAAAGACAACGACACTTTATGCAGCATTAAAAAAGATATATTCGCCGGCTGTGAAGATGATAACGATAGAAGACCCTGTTGAATATCAGCTTGAAGGTATTAACCAGATGCCGGTCAATCCGAAAAGGGGACTTACGTTTGCTATGGGCCTGAGGCATATACTCCGTCAGGACCCGGATATTGTAATGGTAGGCGAAATCCGAGACCGAGAAACCGCTGACATATCAATTCGTGCGGCGTTGACCGGACATCTTGTTTTCTCGACACTTCACACAAACGATGCACCGGGTGCGGTTACAAGATTGATTGATATGGGTGTTGAGCCATTCCTGTTAGCGAGCTCGTTAGAGGCGGTGCTGGCTCAAAGACTGATACGTAAGATTTGTCTGAAGTGCAAAGAGCCGTACAAGCCGGACGAAAACCTCATTAGAAACTTGAATAGCTCGACAGCGATTAAACCTGACACGAAGTTATATCACGGTGCCGGTTGTAATGAGTGTCTGCAAACCGGTATGAGAGGAAGGACGGGTATATTTGAGCTGCTTAGAATAACCGGTACGCTGCGGGAACTGATAGCAGCAAGGCCGACGACCGAACAGATTATAAAGGCGGCGCCGGCAGACCATATAAGTATGGAGCACGACGGTATTGCCAAGGTATTAAAGGGTATCACGACCCCTGAGGAGGTTTTCAGGGTCTCAAAGAGTATCAGTGAAGAAGAGTAAACCCCGTTAGAGAGTTCTTCGCTTTTTGTTTTCTCTCTGACTCTGGAATCTCTAACGAGGTAAAGCATGAAGCGAGATACGAGACGCGAGATATAAATTATGCGAGGCTAAATTGTGGTCCAGTTTTCTTACAAGGCAGTTAATCAGGCCGGCGGACACGTCGCAGGGACGATTGAGGCGGTCGACCGTAAAAGTGCTGTTGCCGACTTGACCGATAAGGAGCAGTTCGTAATAGAGCTGGCAGAAGAAGCGCGAGCGCCGACTGTCAGCGGCGGCGAGAAGGCGGCATTGGACCTGGCCGAATTTGTAAGGTTTGGCTCGCGAAGGGTTAGCAGCAAAGACATTCTGGCTATGACCACCCAGTTGGGCACGGCTTTGCGAGCGGGGCTTCCGCTGCTCAACGGACTTGAGCTTATTCACGAACAACAGCACAAGGCAGCAATGAGAGAAATGCTCGCTGAGCTTGTGAAATCGGTAAGCTCCGGGCAGTCGCTTTCAGAGGCTATGGCCAGGCACGAGAATACTTTCAGCCCGCTGTATATTTCGATGATAAGGGTCGGAGAGACAGGCGGAATGCTCGATGAGACGACGACTCAGTTGGCGGAGATATTAAGCCGGGATGAGAAGATAAAAACAAATATGAAAAATGCCTCGGCGTATCCGATTTTTGTTCTGGGCCTTGGGCTTGTATCGGTGGTTATTATACTAACGACGATACTGCCGAAGATAATACGAACGATAGGAGGCGGCTTCGCGGCACTGCCCTTACCGACAAAGATACTGCTGCGGCTAAGTGACTTCACGAGAGGTTTGTTTACAACGTTTTTCGGCTGGATTGTTATCATCCTGATTGTGGCGGGGCTGTATTACCTGATAAAATGGACGAAATCAAAGGGCAGAACCAAATGGGATTCTTTTAAGCTGAAGATACCTCTTTTGGGTTCGGTACTGCGGACAATAGCGGTGGGCAGGTTTGCAAGAACGCTCGGAGCGCTGACCAAAGGAGGTGTTACCATTTTGGAGGCGCTTAGCGTTGTCCGTGATACGCTGGGCAATGAATTGCTGGGCAGAGAAATTGACGCTGTAGCTGAAAAGGTCAAGGGCGGTGAGTCGCTGGCCGGTCCTCTGGACGAATCGGGATATTTCCCGCCCCTGCTCGTGCAAATTACCTCGATAGGCGAGCAGACAGGAAGACTCGATGAATTATTGCTCAATGCCGCTGATACCTTCGATGCTGAGGCGGACGCGGTGATAAACAGATTTATGGCGATTTTCCCGGCGATTTTGATATTGCTGCTGGCTCTGGTAATAGGTTTTATAATAGCGGCGACCCTGCTGCCGATAGTTATGATGGGAGTCGGCACAGGTGCGTTTTGACAAAGTGTAAAGCGTAAAACCATAGCGTAAAATTCAAAGTTTTGAATTTGGAAGGATATCCAAATGAAGAGGATGAAGCGGAAAGAGAAGGCATTTACCCTTGTGGAATTGCTCGTAGTGATTTTGATTATATCGTTGATTGCCACGGTTATTTCTCGGAGAGTATTTACAGGTCTGGGCAAGGCCAAAAGGGACATAGCAAAGGCCAAGATGGCAAATATCGAAAGTGCAATTGGTATGTTTTATCTTGATTGCGGACGATATCCGGATGAATCACAGGGACTTAGCGAGCTGATTGAGATGCCTGCCGACCTTGAGGGAAAGTGGAGGGAGCCTTATCTGAAGCAAAGCGAACTGTTCGACCCGTGGGACAATCCTTATATCTATATTGAAGAAGGCGTAGTAAATCCGGGCAGTTTCGATTTGATAAGTTACGGAGCGGACGGCATGGAGGGCGGTGAGGGTGACGATGAAGATATATACAATGACTAAAGTAGTTTTTGCTTTAATTTTTAGCATAGTGAAATGAAAACGCAAAACTTAAAAGCGAAAGTCAAGACGGGGCGATGCGGTTTTACCATTGCAGAAATGCTGGTGGTGGTAGTTATTATTGCCCTCATTGCAAGCGTTGGCGGCGGGATTTATGTGGGGACATATAAGAGGATGCTGGTCGAAAAAGCGGCTCGTGACCTTGTGCTTGCAGCTAAATACGCAAGGATAATGGCGATTGAGCGGCAAAAGCCGTACAAGATAAATTTAGGTGCGGCAGATGCAGTCAATAACGGATTTGGGCTGGTTGTCGATGAATTTAATCAGGAAACCGAACAAACGGAGCAGGTAATAGTGCGGGATTTGTACTTCAAGCCGGTGGAATTCGGCGGTGATGTTAAGTTCGAAGGCGTTCAAATCACGCCGGCTGGTTGGGAGGCGGCAACCGAGGCCGAGGAGGCCAGAGAAATAGTTTTTTCGCCGAGCGGTACTGCGCAGTCGGCGGTAATTCAGATAGGCGACGGCAAGAACCATTATACGATAAGTATTAGCGCTGCAACCGGCAGGGCAACGATGTATTTCGGCACCGCTGAAAAGCTGAAAGAAGAGGCGAAAATCGGTACCATTGATTTGGAAAAAAAATGATGGTGCGGGCAAAAAGAAACAAAAGAGGGTTTACCCTGGTTGAGACAATCACTGCGAGCGTTATCCTTTGCGGAGCTGTCTTGGCGGTGGGAGCAATCAGTACGCGGTCTCTGGGTGAAACAAGGCTTAACAGACAATATGAAGTGGCGGCGGCATTGGCTGACAGACAGCTTACGATGATTGATTATGTCGGTGTCGAAGAGTTTATCGAATTAGGGCAGATGGAAGGAGAGTTTGAGGAGTTTGAGCCGGGATATCACTGGGAAGTTGTCACTGAGTCCCAGGCTGTTGATAATCTTTATCTGGTAAATATAACCGTCAGCTGGGCCGAGCGCAACCGCCCTTATAGTATCTCGGTCAATACAATGCTCAACGGAACGGGTATGCTTGTTGAAACAGAGTGATAAAAAGAAGATGTATTTGAGAAAGACAGGATTTACATTGGTAGAAGTGTTAGCGGCCTCGACGATAGGGGTGTTTATTGCGTTGGTGGCGATGGGTACGCTGAGGGTCATCTCAGCCAGCGCTGAGATGGTTGACAGTAATATTAACGCTGCTGCTGAGGTAAGGTTTGCATCGAGTATAATCTCCCGGGACCTTTTGAATCTGTATCGCGACACGAATATAAAAAATACCAGACTAATCGGGAGAGTTATCGAATCAGATGAAGGCGCCGTTAGCTGTTTGACATTGTACAGTGTCGGCAGGATAAAGGCCAGAATTGACCAGCCGGAAGGCGATGTATATGAAGTGGAATATTCCTTGCTAAAAGGCGAAGAAAAGTCAGCTCTGTGCAGACGATTGTGGCCGAATCCCGACCCCAACGAAGATGAGCTACGCGGAATCCTGTCTGTAATTGCCGAGGATATCGAAGTTTTTGCGGTCAGATATTTTGACGGTGAAGAATGGCAGATTGAATGGCCGGAGGAGATGGAGTCTGTTCCTGAGCTGGTGGAGGTAAATATAGCAGCGAAGCAGCCAGGACGAACAGATATGACTGTGGAATCTTTTATTGTGAATTTCCCCAGGTCTGGGTGGAGAGAGGCCGGCGCTCCCGAGGGTAGTGGGCAAGAGGAAATTCGCTCCGAGGGTAGTGGGCAAGAGGAAACCGGCGCTGAGAGCGAGATGAGAAGGTGAGAAGGAAAGTAAAAAAATTGGGAAGCGAAGGACTCGATACTGGATACCAGATACTCGATACTCGTAGAAGCGAGAATCGGAAATCGGGCATCGGGAATCGGGAATCAAGAATCGAGATAGGTACTGAGGATAACAAAAAGGGACTTGTTCTCGTAGCAGTGCTGTGGGTAGTAGCGGTGCTTATGGTAATTGTTGCGGCTGTTGGGCAGACCAGCCGGCTCGATACGAAAGTTTGCCGTGGTGTGAGGACCGAGCAGCTTCGGTGCAAGTGGTCCTGCCGGGCAGGGATAGAAAAAGCTATTGGGGTGCTGAACGAGGACAAGGACCTCGGAACAAGTGACAGCCTGACGGATTTGTGGAGCGATAATGACGAAGATTTTAATGATGTGCCCTTGGAGGGATGCTCATTTACCGTACGGGTTGTTGATGAGGCAAGTAAATTGAATGTAAATACCGCTACAAAAGAGCAGCTTCTGGGATTGTGGTATATGACCGAAGAAATTGCAGATGCGATAATCGACTGGCGGGATAACGATGAGAACCCGCAGACGGGGGGTGTCGAAGGCGGGTATTATGAGAATCTGCCGTTCAGATATACGATTCGCAACGGCCATTTCAGGACAATACGTGAGCTGCTTCTGGTCAAAGATGTTACGCCGGAGCTGTTATATGGAGAGGACACAAATTTCAATGGTCAATTGGACTACAATGAGAGAGATGGCGATAAAAGTCCCCCCGCCGATGACGGAGATGATGAGCTGGACGAAGGATGGATTGCGTACCTGACGTGCTACTCGTCTGGCGACAATGAAAGTGGCACGGGGCAAACGTCCGGAGGCACGGGGCAGACATCCGGAGGCACGGGGCAAACGTCCGGAGGCACGGGGCAGACATCCGGAGGCACGGGGCAAACATCCGGAGGCACGGGGCAAACGTCCGGT
>Ga0209986_10000493_pt1 | contig 37570 bp, 38 predicted proteins | sample BlataG_FD_183168 | JGI IMG/M metagenome (GOLD analysis project Ga0209986, IMG submission 183168) | Deep subsurface microbial communities from Black Sea to uncover new lineages of life (NeLLi) - Black_00105 metaG (SPAdes) (version 2) | ecosystem: Environmental > Aquatic > Marine > Oceanic >... | reverse complement strand
GTTTTGTGAAAACGAAGTTAGTAAAATTGATATTCTTGGTTACTTTTTATTTTTTTTTTATCAAGAAATGTGTTTTTATTGATGGTGATAATATTTCACCTAATAATATAGAAATAATTCTACAGGAAATTAAAATTACTGTTGACATAATAAAAATGCTTTATACAAATAAACAAATAAATTTATTTTATATAGTTGCTTCTGATAGTGATTATAGACATGTTGTTCCAGAAATTAAATTACTTAACAAAAAAGTTCATTGTATCGGAGATGAGAATGCGAATTTATCTATAAAATCCATTTGTGATTTGTATACTTCAATTGATGTTTTAAATAAAAAAAAGACTTCTAATATTAATAAAGTTAAAAAAAAATATTTTGAAGAAATTATAAGTTTATTTGATAATGTAAATGAATTAAATTTATCAGCAATATCAGATTTATTACAAAGAAAATATCAATTTGATCATAGAGAATATGAATCAAAAAATATGACAGATTTTATAAGAAAATATTATTCCGATAAATTTATTTTGGAAAAAAAAAAAACGGATGTTATATAAAGTTAAAAGAATAAAAATTTTATTTTTTTTCAACAAGAAATTTTACTGTAAAATAAATACTGTAAAAAAAAACTATAGATTATAATCTTAATCAGAGGTATAATTAATATTATTATTTATATTTAAATAATTACTTTGATCATTTTTAATTTGTTTTTTTATAAATTTGATTAAATAGTAAAATCCTATAAATATTGGTATAATTAAAATCAAAAAAAGTGTAAATACAATTGTCTGAGAGTTATTCATATTTTATAAATTAGATCATCTAATTTTAAATAATTTCATAATTAATGATATTAGAATTCATTATGCTAATTATTAATAAAACTTACTTAAAAATACATAATTAACATTTATTATAATAATATGAAAAGATTTTCTCCAAAATCTGAAGATATATCTAATAAAGTATTTAATTATGATAAAAATAATAAAAATTCGGTTATTAAGCCTATTGAAAGTGACATACAATTAAATATTAATTCAGATAATTTGGAATTACAAAATAGAGGTAGTAGTAAAAAAAACGAATTAAAAGGATTTTGTTTTAAATATATGAAATTTAATGGTATAATTTTAATTTTTGTGATGATTATATTTTGTTTATTATTTCAGATATTAGCGGTCCTAAAACAAAATGATATTTGTAGTAAAAAAAATAATTACAATAAATGTAATGATATCTTAATAAAAAATTGTAGTTTTTTTATTAAAAATAGAAAAATTGTTAAAAATAGCGAATGTTGTGATAATCCTGATTGTTTGTGTAAAAGTGACATTGATTTGTATAAGAAATTATCTTTTATATGTAGAAAAAATTTTGATAATTCGCAGGAATCATTAAATACAGCATTTTTATTTTTTATAGGTCTCTTTGTTATAATGGTGTGTACAAATACAATATTTTATATTAGACGTAAAATATTATTAAGTTTAGATTTAGAAATAGAAGAAGTAAAACATATAGATATTTATTCAAGAGGATTTCGTGAAAAATATAAAATGGATAAAGAAAATTTTAAATTATCTGTTGAGAAATTGCTACAATTCAATAATAGATCAAAAGCTGAAAATAAAATATTAATAAGATGTATTGATTTTTTTGGTAGAAAAACGCTTCATTTTATATCTTTAATGTTATTTACATATTTAGATGCAATTATATTTGGTAAAGATTTAGTTCCAAGTTTAAGAACATTCATAACACTTTTTTTTACTGGATTTTTGATTTCGGGGTTAATGTGGTTTTCAATAGATTTACCAAATAAAATAAAACCCTATTTATTACCTATCCTATATGGAGGATATAATAGAATTCAAGATGGTGTTCCTGCATTATTGAATATGATAACAGCCTTAATAGTAGGTTCATTTAAAACAATAATATTAGGAATCATAATAACCTATTTTGTTAAGGACATTGTTTTCGATTATGGGATTAAAAATAACAAAAAATATGAAGATATTAATAAATTATATTTATTATCTTGGATTATAACGAATAATGGTGTAATATTTGGAGATACCGCTGGAGAGGGTATAGGAGCATTTATGGGGAAACATAGATTTAAAGTTCATGGATTTAGAGGGCAAGAAAATGAAAGATCATTGGAAGGTTGTTTTGGTGTATTTTTGTTTACATGTATATCGGATATTATAGGTATAATTTTTTTTTCTGATTTATTTAAAATAAAGCCAATAATGACAATATTATTTATATTTTCTTTATCATTAGGAACTATGTTATTAGAAATGGTATCGTTTAAAGGTACTGATAATTTAGTAATAACATTATATTCGATTTTAATAGTAATAATTTGGTTTAAATATATCTTTTAAATAATTTGTATTAATTATGAAAATTTATGAAAAGAAATATTTATAATTTAATAAAATTTTTTGATAAATTTTCGGTAATGTGTTTAAGCGATTGAAAAATATAAAATTAAATATGATTAAAACAAATATTGTTACAATATCTAAATTTCCCATATTTAAAATGATAAAATAATTTCAATTTATTACTACATGTGTGACATTTAAAAACAATATAGTCTTTAATTAATTTTATACAATGAGAGTCTAAATTTTTTAAATTAATTTTTTCTATAGGGCTTAAATATATTATATTTTTAAATATATTTTTTGTTGAAAAATAATTTTAATCATTAAAGATTATAACGACTTAAAAAAATATTTATATTTAATATCAAGATTGAAAGTATTAATTCTATGATTTAGGATTGGTATTTGGAGTTGTTCTACAATCAAAATATACTATTGAGTGAATATGGATATGGATATGTATTTATATCTATAAATGTCGATTATGAATCTAAATTCTTTAATGACTAATTTTTTTAAAAAAATATCGTATTTTTTAAATTTTGAAATTATAATTTTTGTGATGTAATCTTAATGGTTTCGAATGTAGTTTTATTTGGATTTGGGAGAGCAGGTAGGATACATTATAAAAATTTGATGGAAAGTGAGAATTTTAATTTATTATATGTAATTGATTTGAATGATGTAACAGAGGAGATTGATGAAAATGTAATTTGTATTTTGAATGAAAATAGAAATGATGTTAGGGAGAAGGTATTTAATAATAGAAATGTTGATTCAATTATTATTTCTACGCCTACAGCGACTCATTATAAGTTAATCATGGAAGGTTTAAAAAGTAATAAACATGTATTTATTGAAAAACCTATAACTGAGTCTATTGATGAGATAAAGTATTGTTTTAAAACCGCAGAGAGAAATAATTTAATATTATTTGTAGGATATAATAGAAGATTTGATCCAATAATTATGGATATTAAAGATAAAATAAAAATGAATAAAATAGGAAAAATTAATTATGCTTTTACAATAAGCAGAGATTATCCATACCCAAAAGAGTCTTTTTTGGAGATATCGGGTGGTATATTTCATGATTGTGCAACTCATGATATTGATTATATGAATTGGATTTTGGAGGATATTCCGAAATCTGTTTATGTGACAGTAGAGGATGATAATGATACCAAGAAAAATAATTTTAATCATGTAACAATTAATTTAAAATATAGGAAGGGGGTTATCGTAGTTTTGAATTTATCACGAATATCATCGAGTTATGATCAGCGATGCGAGTTTTTTGGCGAAAAAGGAGAAATAATTAATAATGAATTTAAAAAGGATGCAGGACTTTCGTTTCCTGAAAGATATTCAAAAGCTTTTAAAAATGAATTAGAAGAATTTTATTTATGTATAAAAAAAAAAAAAAAATGTTTAATTACAATGAATGAATGCTTAAATAATTTAATAATTGCGAATGCTTGTGAAAAATCAATTGTAGATGGAGGAAAAATTGAAATTATATATAATTGAGTAGTAAAATTTAAAGAATGAGTATTTTGAATATATCATGATTTTATTTATGATATATGATAGAGTATAACACATATAATATGATAATAATTTGATTAAATGGTTAGAGTGTAACTAACAAAATATATGTTAAAATTGTTTTATTTTTATTTTACATTATGAAAATTAGTAGTTTTATTACCAATATCTTTAAATTTTTAAATATATTATTTTTTTTTAAAAGTATAAAAGTAAATTTTTCAGTATGATATTGATTTAAAAATTAAAAAATAATAAATGTATATGAAAATTTGTATAAGTAAATTTTTGCAAATTATTATTTCTTTAATACCAATAATTATTGTATTAAGTGTTGGATTTTGTCATCCTGAATTAAGAAAATCTAATATCAATAATTTTTTTGGAGAAAAAGCATATTCAATTGAAGAATCAAGATTATTTTGTCAAAAGGCGAATGGATTAAGTTCATTATCATTTTATTTACCAAGTTTATATGTTATCATATTTGAAAATATTGAGTTTAAATTTAATCAAGAGAATTTAGAGAAACTATTTTTTATATTAATAAATATCTATAATTGCGCAGGGAATTTAATATATCATATGTTTTGTTTTAATGATGGATTAATATTTGATGGTTCAGGTATGAATGGGTTAATTTTTTATATATTAGCAAATACATCGAAAAAAATTTTTTTTAGCCATTCATATTTTATTTGGAATTTAATTTATTGGGTAGTATTTGTTACAATGTTTATAATTTTTGATCCATTTTTAATTAAAAAAACAGAATATTTAGATAATGATAAAATCCATTCAGAGAATATGTATAATCATCTAATTCCAATTATAATTTTAGTGGAGGAAACATATGCGAATACAATAGAGGAAAATTATTTTGCAAATTATAATGGATTAATAAGTTTAATTTTATTCATAATTGCTTATATTTTCTGGAATGTAGAGCAAAAGAATTACATAGAAGTGAAGGAAGATTCAATATTTCAATTTCATGCGGTTTGGCATTTTTTGACTTCTATTGCATTATTATTTTTATATAGAATGTATAAGAAACAAAATATATTTGAGGTGAAGAGAGAATTTGATCTTAGGAAAGTTGATTTGAGCAAGAAGGATGAAAAAAAAAAAAAAAAAAAAATTAGTGAATATAGTTATATATGAAAAATAATTTATAAAAAAAAAATTGAAAATGTTAATTATATATTTATGAAATAAATCAATTTAATAAAATGAGAGTGATGGTAACAGGATGTGCTGGATTTATTGGATCGCATGTATGTGAAAGACTTTTAAAAAAAAATTATCTAATACTTGGGATTGATAATCTTAATGAATATTATGATATTAATTTAAAAGATAAAAATTTAGAAATTTTAAATAGCTATGATAATTTTGAATTTACGAAAGATGATATTTGTGACACTCGAATGATAAGTAAATGGAAACCAGAAAAAATAGTGCATTTAGCATCAATGGCTGGCGTGAGATATAGTATTAATAATCCTAAACTTTACGAAAAAATAAATGTTGATGGATTTATTAATATAATGGAAGAGTCAATTAAAAACGATGTTAAATTAGTAATATATGCAAGTAGTAGTAGTGTTTATGGATTAAATAAGAAGTTACCCTTCTCTGAAGAAGATGAAATTAATAAGTGTAATAGTCCATATGCTTGTAGCAAATTGGCGATGGAAATGTATGCACGAATGTATTATCAACTATATAAAATAAAAACAATAGGATTAAGATTTTTCACAGTTTATGGACCAAGAGGTAGACCCGATATGGCGCCTTATAAATTTCTAAAGGCGATAAAAATGAAAGAAAGATTTCAAAAATATGGTAATGGAGATACATCAAGAGATTATACATATATAGATGATATAGTAACAGGTATTGAAAATTGTTTAAAAAAAAATGAAAATATAGAAGCTGAGATATTTAATTTAGGAAATTCATCACCAACTACATTAAATGAATTTATCAAATTATGTGAAGATATAACAGGAAATAAGGCAATATATGATGAAATAGAAATTCCTAAAGGTGATGTGCCTCATACATTTGCAGATATTTCAAAGGCTAGAAAATTTTTGGATTTTAGTCCACAAACTAACATTAGAGAGGGTATGTCAAAAATGTATAAAAGTATGTAAACTAAATTATTTCATTTGTTTTTTTTCAAATAATTTAATTGATAAAAGTTTAAAGGATTTAAAGTTTAAATAATTAAAATTTTTTATAATTATTTAAAGATATAAATAGTTATAATCTATACTAAAATGTTATATATGATGGAATGGAATGTAAAAGATGGTTGTTTGGAGAAAGCGGTAAAAAAATTTTTAAATACCCAAGCACCATTACCGGAAGGTTCTGAACAGATCGGTAGATATCATGCACCAGGATCACAAAATGGATGGTTAATTGTGAAAACAGAAGATATATCTAAAATATATATTCATGCTTCAGAATGGGGTGAATTATTAAGATGGAATATCACACCAATATTGGAGGATAAATGTGCTGGTGGAGCTTGTGCTGAAGTTTGGCTAAGTAATTAAAAAAATAATTTATATTATAAAAATTATTAGTATTTAAATTATTTAAAAACTAATAATTTTTGTGTTATTTTTTTTTGTAATGTTTAATTTTGTTGAGAATCTAAATTGTTTTGATTATTATTTTTGGTTTCTTGCATGAGATTATCATTTTCGGATATTTTATTTTCTACAATATTAGGATCATTAGGATAATCATTTGAGATATTATTTTGTTTTTGTTCTCCTGAATTGATTTTATCTGTATTTTCTTGTTTTGAGTTTTCAATGTTGGGGAATTCTGGAACATTGCCAGATAGATTAGGTTGATCAATAGAATTATCCGGAGTATTAGGTTTTAATTGTTCTTTTTCGGGATTTGAAGAATTTGCCAAATCGTTTAAAACGCTTGACATAGTAGAACTTCCTTGTGGATATTGATCAGCTGGAACTGAGGGAAGAAGAGGGGATGTTGCAAAAATCGGATCTTGAATGGAATCAGCAGGAGGATCTGCTAAAGGTGGGGGTTGTCTTAACCAAAAAGGTTAAATTTTTTTGCTCGTATGATTGATCTAGATTATATTGAACTAAAATATCAGATATAAATTGACTTTTTAAGGATACACGATAGGTAGAAACTGATTTGAACCAAGTTCTGTAATCTAGTTTTATTAGAATGTTATTGATATTATACCATACTCCTTCGTATTTTAGCATATCATTCAATTGGAGATTCCAATTTGCATTAGCGGACATATTAGATTTGTATCCTGATTGAGCATTTTCTTCGGTTTGTATGGTATTTTGAAAGTTTGTACTATTATCAATTTTTATATTTGTATTGGAAGATGCACCAGATTCAGTTTCTAAATTAGTATTTATGGTAGTATCTTTTCCCTCAGTTTGTGTATTAGATTGTGTATTTTGTATGGATGCAGAATGTTGCAAGCTTGAATCTAATGTCACTTCATCTGAGGTTTGTGTAGGTCCGCTATGGGGTGGAAACCATGGATAATGACTTTTATTTACTTTATGAGATTCATCAACTGTAAATATCATGACCCCTTCACTATTATTTATTGTTTCATTTAATTCAGATAAATCGCCATATATCCATTGATTATAGTTCGCATCTGATTTTGAACCAACGTCAACAGTAGTTTTATTTTCTGCTAATGCGTTTAGCAAACTACCCCAAGTAGCATCAGCTTGTGCTCCTAAATTATACCATCCATATAATTCGCCTTGAGAATTAAAATCTTGTCCTGCATTTGCGTTAGAATCTAATTGCTTAAATATTTTGGATCCTAGTTCGTTTTGTTCACTAAATTCTTTAGTAGATTTAAAATCGACATTCCAATCAAAAACTTGTTCTGCATCATAGGCTTTATCAAGGATTAATTTTTTTTCTATAGTTGACATATATTTAACTTTTTTAATTTTTTTTTTTTCTTTTTCTTTTCGGCATTTGATTTCTAAATTTATGTTTACATTGTATTTTTTTTTTATTCCTGGATTGGGGTGACACATTTCTGAAAAATTAACTTTTATATCATTGTGATTAATTTTATTCATGATTATATAAAAAGTTTCATGAATTATTAATGTATTATTATAAGAATTAATGTTTAATTTATTTAAATATATGATATATTATATATTATATTATGATGAAATATAATATATTTATTTTTAGAAGAGATTTAAGAGTTATAGATAATAATGGTTTAAATTATGCCATGATAAATCTTAGAAATATTATTCCGATATTTATTTTCACTCCTGAACAATTAACTGATAGTAATAAATATAAGTCTGATAATGCAATTCAGTTTATGTGTGAATCAATTAAAGAATTAAGTTCTAAATTAAAAAAAAAATCTTTAAAATTATATTTGTTTTATGGCGAAAATATTGAAATATTGGATAAAATTTGTAAAGTAATAGAAGTTGAGAATATAATTTTTAATATGGATTATACTAATTATGCATTAGAGCGGGATAGAAAAATTGAAGATTATTGTTTAATGAATAATATAAATATGATTAAAAAGGAAGATTATTTATTAAAATCAATGGGATCATTTTTGAAATCAGATGGATCATTATATGAGATATTTACTCCATTTAAGAATAATGCTATGAAGAAAGATATAAATATACCAATTAGAGAAACTATTAAAAATTTAAAAACTGCTGATGATTTAGATTCAATTAGTTTGAAAAGAATGATAAGTTATAAAAAAAATAAAGATATATTAGTCAAAGGAGGTAGAAAAAATGGATTAGAAATATTAAAAAATATAGATAAATTTAAAGATTATGATGAAACGAGAAATTATGCCTTTAAGGATTCAACTACCCATTTATCTGCATATATTAAATTTGGAAATCTTTCAATTAGAGAAGTTTATTGGAGAATTAGAGAAATTTTAGGAATGGATAATGGTTTAATTACTCAATTATATTGGAGAGAGTTTTATTATTATGTTGGTTATTATAATCAAGATATTTTAAGGGGAAAAAATTATAGGACTAAATATGATAAAATGAATTGGAATTATGATGAGATTAGATATTTGAAATGGTGTAGTGGAAATACGGGATTTCCTATAGTTGATGCTGGTATGAGAGAATTGAATAAAACTGGATATATGCATAATCGTTTAAGAATGATAACATCGAATTTTCTTAATAGGATGTTAGGGTTTGATTGGAGAAAAGGCGAAATATATTTTGCTAATAATTTAACAGATTATGATCCATATGTGAATAATGGTAATCATCAATGGATAGCAAGTACGGGTGTGGATCCAAAACCGTATTTTCAAAGATTATTTAATCCATGGTTACAAAGTAAAAAAATAGATAAAGATTGTATATATATAAAAAAATGGATTCCTGAATTAAGAAATATTGAATGTAAACATTTGCACGAATGGGATAAATTTTGTAAAGAATATGATTTAGATAAAATAGGATATTTTGAACCAATGGTGGAATATAAAATAGCAAGAAAAGAGAGTGTTGAGATGTACAGAAATATTTAATTGCATAAATTATTATATAATGATGAATTTGTATTTAAAGCTTTAATATCTCGTGCAAAATTACAATAGTTTATTTTTAATTTTTCTGATTTAGGATCATTCGATTGATAGCAATTATTGACTAGAGATTCGACTCCATGTTTGATTTGATCTTGTAGTTCTAATCCATTCCATTTATTCCAGCCTTCGCTAAATTTGCTAATATAATTTTTGGATAATGATATTTTAGGGATAGCATCACATTTTAAAACGTTATTGTTGGTATTATTTTTTTTGTTGTATAATGACCAGGCTCCTAAGCAAACGCAATGATTATCATTTCCTCTTTTATCTGACCAGTCGCTTTGTCCAGTTAATTTGGAAAAATTTCTAGTATTTTTAGCAATATTTTTTATACATATTTGGTGAACACCTCCTCCTGTCTCACTACATTTATAATTATTATCCCAAGATCCGTTTGACATATTTGGTGATCCACAGGATTTTAGAGGTTCATCATAAATATTCAGAGTATTCTGATTGTAAAAAGGTTCAAAATAGTAATTATTTTGATTATTGAGTTGTTGTTTTTTGTGTAAATATATAGGTTTATCTATATTTTTTGGATTAAAAACAGCAAAGTTTTTGTTATAGTCATTATTATTAGATGGTTTTGAAAAGAATAATAAAAATATAAATAATAAAAAAATGATTATAAAAAAATATATAATTTTGTGATTATTCATTAGTTATTAATTTATTAAGAAATTTTTTACAAAGTTTTACTATAATTTTTTATTTTATTTAAATAATCAGATTTTGTCAAATAATATGCCCAATGTTGTAAACCTTGTCTTATGACTGGACTTATTGTATAGCTATTATAAGTAATTTTATGATTATATTTATGAGCATCATAAATTTTTCTGATCAAAAAATTTCTCCATCTTCCATTTGGTCCTGCATAATTAAGCCATCTTTGTATTTGGCGATTATCATCAGGAGATCTTCTTCCTGAATAGAATCTACAATACCATTGTACCCAACCATAAGGATCTTGAGAGGACATCCATCCTGCTGATTCCCAATCTTCAAAAGTAGTCCCAGCTCTGACTTTATATTTATTTATATTAATATCATAGTTATTCCAGTCACGTGCAATTTGATTATTTTTATAATTTTTTAAAAAATCAAATTCTTTATATGTTTTTGGTGGATAGTATGTCTTATTAGTTACGGATGAACGAATTTTTCTAAAGTAAGTACCTCCGAAACTACCTAATTTGAATATATCTTTAGGAGTAAGATTAGGTGTAAATTCCGGATGATCTTTAAAGTAAAGTTTATTATTTTTTTTAATTGGTCGATTACAATAATTTGTATTTTTTGTTTTTTTTTTTTTAAAAGTTTTGGAGATAGATGTAAGATTTTTTAAATTTTTTTTGGTTAAATTTTTTTTTTTTTTCTTTTCCCCCATGATTATATTAACATTTAAATAGAAGTTTTTTTTGAGAAAACGAGTTAAATTCAAAAAAATTTGAAAATGATTGTTCTTATTAAATTATTTTAATTTTTCGTAAAGTAATGAGATGAATAATGAAAATATATCATCTGAATGGTTATCTAATAATATTTACATTAAAAAGCTAAATGAAATGAAAAATATTGATAACAATTTTATGAAGAATTTAAAAGATGAGTTAGATAATTTAGATTTTATTAGGAATCATGTGGGAGGACATGGTACAAATTCGCCACAAAGAGGTGTATGTGTAATGGGAAATTGTGATTTGGACAGATCAAATATAGTTAAAGAGACATATTGGACGTTAACCCAAAAAAAGAATAATGTGACATTATGTTCTAGAACTCAAGAAATGCCAAAATATTTGTTTATGTTGGCTAAAATTTTACTAAAGAGTCTTAAAAATAAATTTCCAGATACACCTTTGTCATTATCTAGTTTTTCATTATTTGTAGGAAATGAATATATTCCTGGAAAATATGATAGAATTTGTGAACACACAGATGATCAGCCTTGGTATGCATCACCTCCAGTTTTTGCCTCATTAACATATTTCCCGGATGGAGAACCAGATAATATTAATTCTACATTTAGGTTTCAGATAAGAGATAAAACTGATAATAAAATTAAGGATTTATATTTGCCTGATATGAGTATATGTTTAATGAGGGCGGATATTATGCATAGGGTGTTACCTCCATTAAAAAAATATAAAAATCATAAACGTAGAATAAATTTAACTTTTAGAAATATTGTTTCAAGAAAGATAAATCCTTTAGGATATAGACTAGCATTTGCAAATCATTATAGGTATTATGGTATTCCAATAAAAATTTTGTGTCCAGAGAATGTATCAATCGATAATAAAATAATCAATAAATATAAAGAAATTAATAAAGAGATCAAAATAATTGAAGTTGATAATTGTGAAATAAGAAGAATGAGTAAAAAAAGAAATTTGGAAATACTAGAAAGTAAATATCCTACAAAATTCCCTAGGATTATGTCAAAAAAATCAAATGTTGTTTTAGAAGAGATAATAGAAACTTTGGAATTATTATGATGGATATTTGAAAGATGATCTATTTAATCTGCGTTTGATATTTTTTTTTTGAGATGTTTGATTAAGATTTATTAATTTTTGATTTATTAATTTATATTTTTTAAAATTTTGTAAAGAAATGATACGTTGATCATGAGAAATAATTATATAAGTTCTATTATTATTATCATTAATTAATCTTCTTAAAATATTGAAATGATAATCATCGAGGGAAGCGCTTGGTTCGTCCATAAAAACAATTTTGCTATTTTGTATAAAGCATTTTAGAATATTGATCATTTGTCTTTGACCACCTGATATTTTATATCCATTAATTCCAATAGAGGGGAGATTAATAATTTTTTGTAGATTGTTTATTTTATATTTTTTGATAATATCAATAATTTCTTTATCTTTAATATTGGTAGAATAGGCAATATTGTATAAAACTGAATTATCAAAAAGTCTTGGATATTGGTCACAGAAACTCACTTGTTTTCGGAAATGATTAATATCATGGTTAAGTAATTTAGTATTATTATATTTAATTCTGCCACTATTCAATTTATAGAAGCCAAGAATTAGTTTTAATAATGAACTTTTTCCTGTACCTGATTTACCAGTGATTATGATTTTATCATTTGGTTTTAGATTTAAATTTAAATCATAGAACAAATATTTGTCTTTATATTTAAATCTTAAATCTTGTAGATTAACAGATCCATCCAATTTAACTTTTTTTTTATCAGTTTCAAATTCTAAATTCTTGAATAATTTTAATGCATTATTTGTAAATACAGCTTCATGAATGACATTTGGCAATAAATCAAATATAAGAATATACATAGATGTGAGGTATGAGGTAAAAATAAATATAGTTATTTTTGATGAGGTAGAAATATTTAAATTAGTAGTAATATAGAGTATAATACCTAAATATATTATAATGCCGAAACCGAATATAATATTATATTTCATACAACAATTTAGAGAAGTAAAATATTTTTTTTTGTATAAATCTTCAAAATGATTAATATTATCAACTTCATTTTTCATATTTGAAGATAATAGGACGCTTATAGAATTTTTTAAAACATCTTCAATTTCTTTATTAGTTTTTTCAAATTGTTTTATTTTTTGGAGACAGATTTTGCTACAATCACTATACATTTTAGAGGATAATAAAATATAGAAAATAAAAAATCCTAATGAAATAAATCCAACTTTAAAATTAAATGAAAATATAAAGATCAAAATAAATAAGGTAGAAAAGAATTTAGGTACCATGATTCCAAACATATTATAAATTAAAATATTGAAAGAATTAGGTATATTTATAAATGATGTTAATATTTTACCGATATTTGTTTCTTTATAATTTCTATTAAGTGAATTTAAAATATTTTCAAACATATTTTTTCGAAAGTATTTCAAAAAGTCAGGAATTAATTTTTTTTCATATTTTAATTTCATAATTCTGAATATATTTGAAATTGCAAATAACATTACAATTAAAAATATTAATTTGTATAGATCTTCTTTTTTTTTCTTTAATGCAATATTATTAAAAAATATACCAAATAAGTATGAATACAAAAATATTTCAATAGGATAATAAGTTAAAACAAAGAATATATATTGTAATAAATTTTTTTGATTATCTGAAACAAAGTCTTTCAAAATATGATTAAGATCTTCTAATTTCATTCTGTTTTATAGCAATATTTTAAATCTAAGATAAATATATAGGAAATTAAATGAGCAAAACAAAAAAAAAAAATGTAATAAAAAAAAAAAAATATAAAAAAAAAAAAAAAAAAAAAAAAATGTAATAAAAAAAAAAAATTGTAAAAAAGAAACTATATTTATGTTTTTTGATCCACATCATGGAAATTGTATCAGGAGAATATATCAAATAGAAAAAAATTTATTCGCGATTGTAGGTCCATATGGGAATGATGAACAAAGTTGTTATAATTTTTTAGCGTTTGGACATTTCGTAGATGATAAAAAATATAATTTTAGAGTAGAATTTAAATATAAAAAAGATTTGAAACATAAAAATATATTAATGTGTGATTGGAAAAAACGATCAATAAAATGGGAAGATGGTAATGAATGGAAACAAATGTTTATTTAAAATATGAAAAAATATAATAATTTTTTTGCAAATTATAAATTTTGGTTATATATATTTTAAGATTTCTTAAAATTAGATAAGCGAGAAAATTGATTTTTTGGAACTTTAATTTTTTTATCAATATTGTATTCTTTCCAAATGCTATAATCTGCTTTATATGCACCACGTCCAAGGGCGAATGATGCTAATCGAGCTCTAGCCCAACTTTCTGCTGTTTGACCTGGTCTAGATCCGCTGCTACTAAAAGCGCCTCTTCCTTTTTTTAGAACTTTTTCAGAAGCTTCTACAGGTATACCAGTAACATTTTCAATTAGTTTTAAATTCCCCATATTGATATTGTACAAATTTTCAAAATCGATAACATGTTGTGATTTTTTAGGTTTGTAAGATTTTAGATTAGGTCTTGAACCTTCTAATGATTTGAATCTATCTTTATTTTTTTTTTTTTTAGCTGATTTATATTTTTGTCGTTCTTTTCTAATTTGTTTGCATTGAATGATAACATCATGATAATCTAATCCTGCATAATATTTTTTTGGTATATTAGAGCATATTTTTTTTATATATTTATGCTTTTTTTTAGATATGGTTTTATATTTAATCTTTTTTTTTTTTTTTTTAATTGTAGGATTTTTTAATAGTAATTTCATGAATGATATAATATAATTAGATTATTAATAAAAATTTAATTAGATTAAAATATTTTCATAAATTAAAATGCAAATATATACATATTTAGATTCTGTTTTTTTATATTTTCCATTAGATATTATTAGACAAATCGAGTATTTTTTGGAAAGAAAAAATATTTTAAATTTAGGATGTTTATGTAAAAAAATATATAAGAAAACTTGGAATATAAGATTAAATTTTTTTCATGAAAAAATAAAAAAATTTTTTGGATTGCATTTTTATGGTTATAGTTATTTAAGATCAAGAATTTATTTTGATAATGGTTTTACTTGTTTTAAATGTAATAAAAAGTCATATTTATTTCATAAATTTATAGAAGTACAAAGTATAAGATTTGGAGAAGATTATTTAGTTTGTATTGATTGTTTAAATGATCAAAATTTAGAAATAGATGGTTATGAAATTATTCCTTATTATTTTCATAATAGTATAGATTAGAAGTTTAATTTATTTATGTATTTTGAATATAATAATATAAATATTTTAGGATAAATATATAATGTATTTTAATTTATTTATCTGTTTTTTGTTATTTTTATTAATTTTGGTAATTTTATTTAATTATGATAATATAAATAATAATATTTATTCATCCGAAACATCAATGTATTCTAATAGGGAGGAATTTTTTAAGTCATTAGGAAAAGAACGAAAAAAAATATAAAAAAATTTATAACTAAATCAAAATTATCTATTTCAGAAAAGGAAATAAATAATTCATTTTTGAATAATAAGAAAAAAAATTATTTAAAAAAGTCATCTGATTCTTTAGTGAATCAAGTTCCATTGCGATAGGGCTTTTGCCCTATCTGAGTTGGGCGCTTTTGCGCCAATGCCGATCAAAGATCGGCGTGTTCCTACGTTGCCAAGGCAACTCGGAACGCTCCGAAATAGATTAAAATTAACCAAAAAACCAAATAGAAAAATGTTAGTAAATAAATATTTTAATAATTGCAATGGAAATTCATTAAATGAAGATAATATTTCAGATTATAGTGATTGGGATGAAAGTGGTGGTAGAGCGCCATCATGTACAAAATCCGCACATAATAGATGTAGTGATGGCAGATGTGATAGAATTCTAAATGATATATGTAGTTGATTTGGTTTATTTAGTTTTCTTATTTTTATTTTTTTTAAATAGTTGAATAGAAATAAATAAAATAATAAATATTATGATTATAAGATGTTTTTTTTTATCATTTGGGTTATGATTTGTGGGATCAAAATGAAAAGTTAAAAAGTTATTTTTAGTTTCTTGGTTAACTTTTTTTTCTATTTTAACTTGATTTTGTTGTTGATTGGTCTTATTATTATTATTTATATTGTCTGATAATTTCCATTTACTTTTATTTTTTAATGAAATAAGTTCACTTGGGGTTCCATTTTTATTTTTTTTATAATTTTGATATCCTGATATAAATGAATTTGCAAATATTTGAAACATATATATTTTATATTAAATATAGAGAAATAAAAATTATTTAATTATTTTTATTTTTAATTTGAAAATCATTAGCTGCAATTTTTTTAAATGATTGCTTAAGTTGAATAAAATTGACAATTTGTTTAAAAATAAATGATGGTAAGCTAAATATAAACAAAATCATTAGAAAATTTCTTAATGCTAAAGATATAGTAGTTTCAAAATAGAGAACTATCAAAATTAAATAGAATAATTCAGTTCCTATACAACAATAGCCGAAGAAATAATAATTTTGATAATAAATTGAAGTTATTAAATGATCTTTATTTTCAAAAATGTCCTTATGATGATTTTCTGAACTAATCATTTTTACCCAATGAGATGAGATATCCAATATTAAAATTAAATTAAAAAATATATAATATTTGGGATAAAGAATTGATAAAATAAAAAGGAGAGATGAAGTAGATAATCTATCAGTAATCATATCCAAAATTGCACCAAATTTTGTAGATTGATTAAAATAACGTGCGGCGAAGCCATCAAATACATCGCAAATGAATGAAAATATATAAAATATTATGCCAATATGCCAAAAATCTTTAATTGGTAATAAAAAAATACTCATTAAAGCGAATACAATTCTAATATAACCAATTATATTAGGAATATAAAAATAAACTGGGTTGTAACTATTATTCATGAATATTTTATAATGTTAATTTTTAAATATATTTATTCAAGTAATTATTAGGTTTTAAATTAATTAAATATTTATTTTACCTATTTTTGTATTATTTTTTATTTTCAGATAAAGATTTCCGTTTGGTTTATATAATTTATGTCTATAATGTGATAAAAATTTTGAAAAAAAGATTTTAATTTTAATAATTTTAACAAAGAAATCTAAATACTTATTTATTTTTATGATATATTTTTTCAGTGTATCAATAGTATATCTTTCTAATCTTTTTTTCCCATACAAGATATAAGATGTATAATTTCCAACATAATAAGTTTGTGCAATAATTTTGATAATATTAAAATAATTTTTTAAATATTTATATTTTTTAAGATTTTTGGAATAATATAGATTAACAATTATTCTTTCTAAAGATGGAGGTTCAGCAACTATAAAATCTGTAAACATAATAAAGTTTCAATTATATTAATAATTTATAAAAAAATTAATGTAATATTACTTAAAAAATTACTCATATAGATAATTTATAAATGTCAAAATATTATACAGAAAAAGAAAATGAGAAAGCATTAGAAAATGTAGCTAAACATGGATTCCCAAAGTTGTCATTATTCAAAGATATGAAAGAATTCAATCCTAAATTAATAAATCTTTTTATAGAAAAAGAAGTATTGGTTAATAATTATGAAACTTTACATATATCGCCAGAAGAAAGAGAATTAATTTATTGTGTGGTGAGTGCTACAAATAATTGTGAAATGTGTTTATCATTCCATAGTTTGGGTTTAATTAACAATGGAACAGCCACGCAGGAAGAAGTGGATATTTTACAAGAAGGAGGTATTCCTGAAAATTCCAAATTGAAGCCAATTGTAATCGCAACTAAATATGCTTTATCGCATAAAGGTATATTATTGGAAAGAGAAAAATTGCATTTATTAGAATTGGGAATAGATAGTGAAAAATATGCTGAGATTTTATTCTTTAGTGGTATGATTTATGCTAATAATATGCTTATGGTATATTTAATAAATGAAGGTGTAAACATTGAGGATTTCTTGAAGAATGTAGGTCCATTTAGAAAAACAGTTTATGATAATGATGCAACTAATAAATTAGAAGCAAATGTAGTTTAAAGATTAATAAATAATCAAAAGTAATTAAAAATTGATTGTATAAAATTTTGCAATAAAATAGTGGGATTCCATTGGATTGAATTAGAGAAATCAATTAGATTATTAATTAAATCAATATGCAAATTTTCTAATGTATTATTAGTTTCAACATTATTATCTGAAAGTAAATAAACATCTACTTTAGGTCGTGACATTGGATAATTATGGGGAATATGAATGTTATAAACGTATTTCAAATGCGTATTATTTTTTTGGATTTGAAGAATTGGTAAATATTTATTAATTTTAATTATAAAGTCGAGTTTTGTTTGGTTTAATTCTAATTGTTTAATTTCTTTTAAAATTCGAATATTATATTTATGACTATATATCCATTTTGGGATATGATGATTTAAAATTTTAGTTCTACATAATGGACATGAAATTTTTTTTTCGAGCCATTTTAAAATGCAATCTCTATGGAAATAATGTTCATGATTTTCAGTACAATCAAAAACGATAATTCTGTCATTATCTTCGAAATCATCATGACATATGGAACAATGATGACAAGAATGCTCAGAATTATTTTCTTCATTATTAATATTAAAAACTTCAAATCTTAGGAGATTATTTTTAGATAAGCAAATAAAATCATTTGCATTTGAATCACAAATAGGTTCTAATAAACTATTAATTTCATCATCATTTAATTCATCATCAGAATAAAACCAAAAATCATCTGAGGTTGTTTGGATTTCAGTTTGAATTTCGCTTTGAGAGGGTAATGCTGGATATTCAAAATGAGGAGATGAATCAATAGATATTGGAGATAAGCTACCTTGTCTGTCAATAAAATAATAAGGGTTATATGTGATTTCTTGTAATAATCTTATATGTTGATTTGTGGATATGGTTATATTTTCATTATAAAAGATTTCATCAATTGTGGAGTTATGGGGAGCAGATGGTATATTTTCAATAACCTGCTGATGATCTGGATGAAAGATGGATAGATCATTAGCCATTACGATTTATTAATTTTTTATAGCTTGAGTATAACGATAATATTGGGTGAATATGAAATGAATGAAAAAAAAATTCAAATTTTTTTTAAAAAATTGAATGGTGATGTGATCGATATACTTCTTAGAAATGGAATTATTGGATGAATTAAGAAATCTGAATAATCAAATATTAAAGCTTGGAGAAGAATGGAAATTGATAACTAAATATTTCGAAATAGTAAGAATATTTATTTATAAATTTATTAATTTTGCTGAGAATATAGGTGATAATATGGTAGGATTATTTTCAATTTATGTAAAAAACAAGAGTTATATAAATTTTTATTTGTTTTTATTTGTTGTGTTTTACAATATTTACAATGGATAAGTAAAAAAAAAATTAAATTTTTTTATGATGTAATCAAATAATCCAAATATTTATTTTTAAATATTATAAAAAAATTAATTATAAATTATTGTTCTTTAAGTATAAAATGATTTACAATAAAATTGGTTTGGTGATCATATGTAAAAGTACTTAATAATATTTACTGAAATAATAAATATATAAATGTCAGTAGAAAATTTATCTCTAAATGAGCGATTTTCGAGTTTAGTGACTTCATTTGATAATAAAGAGCATGAGTCAGTAATTTTATTTTTGGGGAGTTTAATTGGAAATAAAAGCGGAGAGCCATTAATGAACGATTTTATAATAAGATTGATTGGGTTACTGGCTAACAAAGATAAAGAATTTCAAGAAAAGATTAAAGAATTATTAATAAAATATGTTAAAAGTTTGGAGACAGATAGTTTAAAAGTGATAGTTCCAATATTATGTGAAGCGATAAAAAATAATACAAAATGGCAATTAAAATTATTTTCAATAGAGTTGCTTCAAAAGACGATAAAGAGACTTGGCAAAGGATGTGCTGAATTTCTTGTAGATGTGGTTCCGATTTTATCTGAATTGATGTGGTCAACAAAAAATGCAATTAAAAAAGAAGCTAGTAAAACAATGAAGAGTGTATGTAAAAGTATTGATAATAAAGATTTAGTTCCTTTTATACCCGACTTAATTTCTGCTATTAAGAATCCAGAGGAGGTAGAAGAGTGTGTTCATAAATTAGCAGCAACAACATTTGTTCAGACTGTTGATTGTGGTATATTAGCGATTATAGTTCCATTATTATCGAGAGGTTTTAAAGAAAGAAATATTGCATTGACAAGAAAATGTGCGATAATTTGTGAAAACATGTGTAAATTGGTGGAGAATCCGAATGATGTGAAATCTTTTGTACCGATATTATTACCTTATTTGGAAAGAGCGAAAGAAGAAATATCTGATATCGAATGTAGGAATGTATGTTCTAGGGCATATAATGATATCACAAATTTGAATGAGCAATGTACAGATACTACGATAAAATTTGATGACAAATTATTTGAAGGGATTCCAATAATTATAGTAAATTATTTCAAAAATTATTTTATATTTAATAGAGATATCAAAAAGATAGTTAAAGTGTTTGATTTTTTGGATGATGATGGTAAATTTTTAGAAAAGATTATAAAATTGTATGATTTAAATGAAAAGGATGAAGAAATAATTGATGTTAAGGAAAAAGATAAATTATGTGATTGTACATTTTCGCTAGCTTATGGTTCAAGAATACTTTTAAACAATGCTAGATTAGTGATAGAAAAGGGAGAACGTTATGGAATTGTTGCACAGAAATCCGCAGGTAAAACTACTTTATTAAAATCAATAGCAAATTATCAAATAGATGGTTTTCCGACAGCGGAAGAAGTTAAGACTGTGTTTGTAGATACTGATGTTCAGGGATTTAAGAAAGATATATCTGTGAATGAATATTGTGCTAAAATAACTGGTTGCGAAATTGAAGATGTGAATAGAATGTTATTAAGTGTAAGTTTCACTGACAATATGCTTACAATGCCAATAACTAGTTTATCAGGAGGGTGGAGAATGAAAATGGCATTATGTACAGCTATGTTGAGAAAGGCTGATATTCTCTTAATGGATGAGCCGACGAATCATTTGGATGTATTAAATGTGCAATGGGTAATAGATTATCTTACTGGTGAATCATGTAAAAATGTGACATCATTATTGGTATCTCATGATACAAATTTTTTAGAAAAGGTAGCAACAAAGATAATTCATTTATCAAATTTAAAGCTTGAGACATTTACTGGTGGATTAACTAAGTTTGTTGAAAAATATCCAGCAACAAAGAGTTATTATGATCTAAGAAATTCGACATTAAAATTTAATTTTCCAGAGCCTGGTCCATTAAGTGGTGTAAATGCAAAAGGAAAAACGGTTTTGCAGATGCAAAATGTTTCATTTAAATATCCAAGTGCCGAAAAAGAACAATTAAGGAATGTATCGGTTAGATGTTCAATGGCTAGTAGAGTTGCATGTGTAGGAGCGAATGGGGCTGGAAAATCTACATTAATTAAAATATTGACTGGAGAATTAGAGCCAACGAAGGGTGTAGTTACAAAAAATCCTAATTTAAGATTTGCGTATGTTGCGCAGCATGCATTCCATCATATAGAACAGCATTTAAAGAAGACCCCTAATGAATATATCCAATGGAGATATTCGAATGGAGAAGATAAAGAGGCTATGTTGAAATCTACTTCAAAATTGACTGATGAAGAATTGAAGCTTGTAAAAAAACCGATTGAAGTAATATTTGAGGATGAAGATGGTAAAAAAATAAAAGAGAAAAGGATATGTGAAAAAATAGTATCTCGCAGAAAAAGTGGTAAAAAATTGGAATATGAAATAAAATGGGAGTTAAGATCTCAAGATTATAATACTTGGTTTGAGCGTGATTATTTAATTGATTTAGGTTTTATTAAATTGATAGAAGAATTAGATCGTAGATTGTCAGCGATAGAAGGATCATATTCGCGTGTATTATCTAAAAAAAATGTAGCAATACATTTAGAAAATGTAGGATTAGAGACGGAATTATCAACACATAATCGTATTGGTGATTTATCTGGTGGACAAAAAGTAAAAGTAGTCTTGGGCGCATGTACATGGTGCCAACCACATTTAATTATACTAGATGAGCCGACTAATTACTTAGATAGAGAGGCGTTAGGTGCATTAGCGAAGGCAATTAATGATTTCGAAGGCGGTGTGGTATTGATTACTCACAATAAAGAATTTGCAGATTTAACCACTAGAGAGACATGGGTGGTTGCAAATAATTGTTGCGATATTCAAGGCGATCCAGAATGGGAGAAATACGCTAAAGAAGCATTAGAACTTAAACATGAAGAAGAACAATTAGATGCAGCTGGTAATAAGATAGAGAAAAAGAGAACATCTTCATCAGTAAATCCTCGTGATAAAAAAAAGATGATGAAACAGATAAAAAAAAAAATAAAGAATGATGAAGATATGACCGATTTTGAAGAATTATGTGCTGTCGAATGGAATTTATGGGAATAATATTAATTTAAAGATTTATTTTAAAAAGTTTTTATTTAAGATTAAAATAATATTTTATATATTTATATAATATAATAAATGGTAGATTTATCAGAAGTTGCTATAGGATTGAAAGCAAATGCTTATCTTACACCTGATAATCAAGTATTTAAAACAATAAGAAAATATAATAAAAAATATGGGAATGTTTTTATGATGGGATACCCTACACAAAATATTTTACAATTATTACAAATTGTTTTTATGATTAACCAAATAAGAATAAAAAAAAGAGTTGAATTAGAAATGGAATTTATATCACAATTTATAAATACTACTGATATAATTAAAATATTTACTACTACCTCGAATTTAGTTAAATCTGAAAATAGTTCTGATATAGAAAGTATAAATAATATAATAAAAAAAAAGAATAGTAAAAATTTTAAAAAAAAAAGTTGTTTATTTTTTACCCTAACACAACTATTAAATATGAATATTGAAGAAATTGATTGGAACGATAGAACTAATATTGATTCTATTAAGTTCGACGATATATTTGCAGAGGAGGATATCGCAGAGAAAAAGGGAAATTATGAAGATAAGGGTGAATCATTAATATTCACATACAAAACATATTTTGAAAGTTTAACTGAAATTACGGAAATCATCCTATCTATATATTACAGTGAATCTAAAACATTATCTGGAAAATACCTAAGCGAAGCAGGCGGGTGGATTAATAGATATAAAAAATATTTAAAAACTTTAAATATAAAAGGCATGTTAGGTTTTATGCAAATAGGAAATGTCATTTATACAACCTTTTCCGAAGATAAAAAATCATCTTCTGAAACCGATTGCGGTACAGATAATGAATGGTCACCTGGATATTTAACTAAAATGTGGTTATATAACCGATTATTAAAGGATGCAGGTCTTGATTTAAATACAAAAGTAAATGGTGATAACCATGACTTTGTAGATCCGCCTAAGATAAATTTTTTTGAAGAGCATAGTGCAACAGCTCCACTAGTTGGTACGAGAAATCAAATTATTGGAAGTGTAAGTGGGGATATACCTCATATATTAAAAATTTTAATTCAGGAATTTAAAGATACTGAAACACAAATATCATTAATTGATTCAACACAATATAATGAAAGAAGAGATAAAGGCTATTCTTTTGTACCTTTTAAAAAAGATAAAGATGGAAAAATTATGTGTAATAATGGTTGTGTTTGTGTAGAATCGAAACTATTTGGATATTTGTATGATGTATTATATAAAGAATGGGGTCATATTGATGGTTTTTCTGCATATTGGTTTGGAAATTTACCAGGACCTTTTGGTACAATTGATAGTTATTGTTATGAATATGGAATCCCAAATGATGAACACCTTTTTATGAATATGAAAGGTCATTTATTAGAACATTTTGTTTTGCCTGGAGACCATTACAACGATTTAGTAAATAAGTATGAAATAAATGCTTTAAAATATATAAAAGGTGATGAAAAAGAAAATGCAATTCAAAATATTGTATTTAAAAATTTAAATGTTGAAAACCCTCAAATTGAAAAAATAACGGTTGGAAAAGAAATATTTAATGAAATATCTCTTACTAATGAAATATTAAGGCCATTTGCAATGCCATGTCCTGGTTGTACTCAAAATTGGCAATCTTATATTAAAAATAATCAATTGCATTGGGATATAAGCAATTGTTGGGAAGACCAACCTGTCAATATTCGAAATCCCAAAAATGAAAGAGATAAATATGATGCAGAGATAAATAAAGAAAATGCTACAAAAAAAATTAGTCATGCATATAATTTGCGTCCAACGAAACTTCGATTAAGAAAATCTATTATAGAAGGAAAATTACAAGGTGATGATTTAATTCAGGAAAGGGCTGCAAATGTCAGTGGCTTTCAGGAAGTCTTACAAAGACAAGCCTTACAAAGACAAAAAGAAGAACACGAAATTGCAAAGGCTTTTGATAATCTTCCACACTATATCGAAGGAGGTTCCGATAAAAGAATATCAAGTGGGAAGATATATAAAAGATTTATTAATAAATATAGTAAACGGAAAATACAAAAAAAAAAAAAAAAAAAAAAAAATACAAAAAAAAAAAAAAAAAAAAAAAAAAAAAAAAAAAAAAAAAAAAAAAAAAAAAAAAAAAAAAAAAAAAAAAAAATATAAAAAAAAAAAAAAAAAAAAAAAAAAAATAATAGGAAAACTGGTAAAAAAATAAAAAGAAAATTCAGAAAAACTAAACGTAAAAAAAGTAAAAAGAATAGTAAAAAAACTTTAAAACGTTCCAAATAGTGATATCAATTATATTTATAATAACTATTAGAAATTATACAATAATTTTTTTAATAATTATTTAATTAAAATACAATTTTTAAAATTATCAAAATATGCTATCTATAAAACTAGCACACTAATTCAAATCACTATTTATTATCTGAAGGATCATCATCATTATTGTCTTCGATTGTATTACTATCGTTTTTATCTTTAAATTATATATTGTTATAATATTGGATTTTCCATATTATATTAATTTTGTTTGTATCTTTAATAATAAAAGTAATCTGTAGGTTTATAAAAATTTAAAAAAGTAAAAAAGAAATATTACAAAATTAAAAAAACAAGAAAAAATAAGAAAATAAAAATATTGTCAAGAAAAAAAAAAAAAAATTTTAAAAAAAAAAAGAATTGATTTAATTTGTAAGTTTAATCCTTGATTAATAAAAAATATATTAGATGTAAGAAAAAAAAATGGATTCATTAAAGACTATTTATAGATATATATCTGGAAATAATGAAGGATTAGTAGGAAAAATCAATCAGCATAAAAATAATTTTGTAGAGAATATGAATAATGTTCCGAATGCATCAAGTATCTTATCAAATAATATTTTGAAAAGATTAGATAATAATGATATTATTGCCAAACATAGAGGAAGTATTGGTGTTATATATGTTGGATATTTAAATGGAAAAAAGATAGCAATAAAAGTTGTTCCTGAAAATGTTAAGAAAATTGTTATGCAAGATTTAAGTATATTTAAAATGTTTAATTTGATTGGATTGGTAAATTTTAGAATTAGCGAACTATCGGAGGATATAAGTATGCGTTTAAAATTAGAATTATCTATGAGAAATGAGTTAAATAATTACAAATTATTGAATAAATTTAAATTTAGTGAATATAATATGCGATTATTAAATGTACATGAAAATTTATGTACAGATAAATATTTTATTTATGATTATGAAGATTGTGAAAATTTAATAAAAAATATAAATGGTCTTGATGATAAAAAAAGATTGAAAATTTATAAAAGAATATTAGATTTATTTTTCCAAATCCAAATGAATAATTTATTTTTAGGCGATTTAAATGAAGGAAATTTTCTTTATGATAAAGAAGCTGATGAGATTATTTTAATTGATTATGGTAGCGTGATTAAAACAACTAATCAATTTAGATTAGGAATGGATATGATAATGTATAATTTGTTATATTGTAAAAATGTAGATTATTTAAAAAATAAATTATGTAATGGTTCTGAAAAATTTGGAAATTTATTAAAGAAAATACAATATATTTTAAGTGATACCACTATAGATTTAAATAATTTAGATATAAATGTAGCAATTTTTGATTTTAATGCATTATATGGTGGAAAACTTAGAAGAGAAGCAATTACAGTTTTAAGATCTTTAAGTCATTTATTATTATTAGGAATGAAATTCAATATATGTGCTAATCTAAGAAAAATATTCACAGATAATAATCCATTCGACGGTAACATACAGAAATATCAACCGGATAATATAAATTATTATTTAGAATAAATCAACAAAATATTTTAATTTTTTCATGGAATAATTCGCAATCATTATTAAGTTTAATACATTGTATAAATTCATCTGTAATCAGTTTACATTGATTATTAATTGAAATAGAATCTTGTTTTTCATTAGGTTTATTTCCGAATAAACTATTAGAAACTGAAGTAACAGCTTGATTAGCAATACTCATAGTTGTTCCAACTGCCATTCCGCTAGCAACTTGAGATAATAAGGAAGGAGAAGTTGAATGATTGTTGGATTGAGTTTTATTATTAGCGGGAGGCGGTATATATGGCTTATTGGAAATGATAGGTTTTTTATTTTGAGTTTTGATATTTCTATTTTTTTTTCTCATTATTTTTAATAAAATATTTTTTTTTTAAATTCTTTCGTAATAAATTTTATCTATTTAAAAAAAAAATGATTTATTATAGGATAACTTTAATTAATGTTAATCGAATTAAAACCAATATTACAATTTAGTTATAAAAGGAAAATAATAGTCAAAAACGAAACAAAATTTGTTGAAGAAGATGATGAACTATTAGAATTGCCAGTTTTAAATTTACAAATATTATATAAATTTTTATTTAATTAATCTACCAATTCCGAATAGGATAAGACCAATGATTAAAATTGAGTAATCATTTTTATCTTCACTATCAGTATTTTTTTTTTTATCTATGGGAGGTATTAAAACTTCATCAATAACATGTACAACACCGTTAGATGCACGTACATCTGGTATTATAACGTCTGCATTATTAACTCTTACACCACCCTTGGTTCTTATTAGAACATCGCTTCCTTCTAATGTTTCCAATTTTTCCTTATTTCTAAGTTGATTACTAAAAATTTCAAAACCTAATACATGGTACAATAAAATTTCTCTAAGTTGTTGTTGATTTTGAGGTTTAATTAAATCATCCAAAAGTCCAGGTGGTAATGATTCAAATGCAGCATTAGTAGGTGCAAAAACAGTATAGGTTCCTGGAGATGCAAGCACTTCGGTTAGACCTGCAGCTTCGACAGCTGCTGCTAAGATTGTTAAATCTGGATTGCTTGCGGCAATGGCAGCAATAGATTGTTTTTTGGTTGATTTTGGATTAAAAAGTGTGCGTTTATTTTTTCCGGCGAATCTGAATAAGACTGATTTTTCTTTCATTTGATTTATCTTAAATCAAAAAAATTTTTTTTTGAATTTTTAAAGAAAAGAAATTTTAATAAAAAATAATAAATATTTAAAAAAACTTCAATATATGTTATTATGGAGAAAGTAATATTAAATTGGATATTTAATAATAGTAATAATTTATCATTTGATGAATTTAATGATTTTATCCTTACATATAGTGAAGAACCTGCACAATCAATTTTGGATTTAAAAAAAAATAAAAATAAAATAAAGGGAGATTTATTCGAATCATTTTGTAAAATCTATTTAAAGAATATCAAAAATTTTGATGAAGTTTGGTATCTTAAGCAGATACCTAATGAATTAAAAACTTTTTTAGGTTTAAGTAAAATGGATTTTGGTATAGATTTGGTAGCAGTAAAACAGAATAAATATTATGCAATACAATGTAAATTTCGAAAAAAAAAAAAAAACATTAAAAAAGGGATACCATGGAAACAATTGAGTACATTTTATGGATTAGTTTATAAAACAGGACCTTATGAAAAACATATAGTAATGACAAATTGTGATTATGTAAGACACATTGGTAAGAAAACAAAAAAAGATCAAAGTATTTGTTATGGTAGTTTTTGTAAATTAAACAATTTTGATTGGTTAAATATAATCAAGCCTTTACAAAATAATAATGAAAATAAAAATATATTAATGGATAAAATACTTAATGATAAAAAAATTTCAATAAAAAAAGATAAATTGGATAATATATTATCTATAGAAGAATTGAGAAATAAAAGAATAAAGTATTATTCAGAAAAAAATTTAGATTCGATCGATAATAATAATAAAATTATTTTTATTTAAAAAAAAGGAATACTAAATTAAATATAAGATTAAACATAATGGAAAATCTATCAGGAAAATGGAAAATGAATGATATTATGGACTCAAATACACCTACTTTTTATAAAATTTTAAAAAAACTAAAGTATTCTGATTTGAGCATAAAATATATTCAGCGAAAAGGATTGAAAGTAGGAATAAACTTTGAAAATAATAAAATTCATGTTAAATATAGTTCTCCATTTTATAATTATAATAAATTTTATCATTTGGATAATAAGCCAAGAGAGATTAATGATAAATATTATGGAAATCAGATCGAAATTTGTGATTATAATGATAATGAAAAAAAATTAATATTCAAAACAATAAATTTGGATAATGGAGAAATATTTAATAATAAATGGATAATTGATAAGGAAAATCATAATATTTGTCATCAAAGTATGGAATTTATTGACTCTGATGGAGAAATATTGGAATTTATAAGTAAATTTAAAAGATATAAAGATATTAATAATAATAAAATAAATATATGATCTTTTAAAATTTTATATCTTTACATTTTCGCATCTTAGATCCTATACAAGAAATATATTTTTCATATTTATGAGACCAATCTGTATCAATGCAAATATCAAATAGACCATTGTCTCTAAAATTCTTCCTTGATCTAGTGCCCTTACTTGGATATGAAATTATCATATCATGCATTTTTATTTGATGTAATGGTAATTCATTTTTTTGAAGATCATGAGCCCAAAGGCATTCATCATTTTCGATTTCAGTATGTACAAATAAATCGATAAATGGATAATTATATAATTTACCTTTTCTTAAATGTGTAATCGAAATTTTACTGCAAGGATTATCAATATCTGGTTTAAAAAATATTTTATATAAAAATCCTGATTTTTTCCATGGCATAAATGGTATAATTTTACAATTATATTTACTCAATTCATTTGATAAAACATTAACAGCCTTCATTGGTTTATCGGTGACAATATCAAAATCATCATCCCATTTCATAATAATTTGATTTTGTCTATACAAAGATAATAAATTACCACCAACTGGGATCCATTTAATATTATTTCTTTTTAAAATATTATCGACAATTTTAATTAATTGTATAAAACAATCGAATTCAGATTTATTCAATCGTTGTGAAAAACAATTTCTCTGTTGTATTAAATTAAAATTTTCCATTTTTTTTTTTTTTTCAACAAAATAGGAAAACAAAAACAAAATTAAAATAAAGATAACAACAAGAAAAATATTATATATAATTTTTATATTCATATTATAATTAAATATTTTTTTTTATTTATCATGATAATACCATAGTTTTATTTTCTAAAACAATCACAGTATCCTCAAATTGGGAAACAAATGAATTTTTTATATCATATAACGGTGGAAAAGATTTCAATATACCATATTTTTCAAATAATTTTAATTTTTTTTTTGGAATTTCTTTTTCATTTAACCAACGATTACAAAATGGTAAACTATAAAAATCTTTGAAAAGATTTTTGAATATTATCTTATCCTCTTTAAATAAATTTTTAGATCGATGGAGGTTTTTATTATCAATCATAAAATGACTACAATTATCATAATTAGGTTTTACTATACCTGAACCATTTGATGCGAATGTTTCAATCGCATATATTTCATTACTTACTATACGTTGATTATAATTTATTTTTACATTAGGTACAGCTTTACCGGAATGTATGTTATATCGACCAATCGAATGTCCACACAAATCTCTTACAGATTTGATAGGATAAGTTGTCTGATTTAATTCCAATTCATAACTTTCCATAATTTCTTGTATTTGTTCACCAATATCACCAAGATTCATATCTGGACGTGCCAATGTTATTCCTAATTTTTTTGATTCTATTGATGCTTCCAATAATTTATCATATTTTGTATCGAATGTATGAGTATAAGCTGAATCGACTATATATCCATCTAAATGTATACCAAAATCAATTTTAACTACATCATCTTTTTTTATTCGAATTATTTCGTTTCCATTAGAAGTCCAATGAGCTGCACAATTATTTATTGATATTCCGGTAGGAAATGCTATTCCTGATTTCAATGGATTATTAGAATCATATTTTATATATTCATTAATTTTTTGTTCAATAAAAAATATTAATTTATTAATTGTAATATTTGGATATATAAATTCTTTTATTTCTAATTTTATTTTTTTGTGAACATCACCACATATTTTATATTTTTTAATTATTTCACTATCCATAAAATAAATATTAATTTATTAATCATTTATTTTATAAATACTTTTGTCTATTTAATTATTTATTCATTATAGAGATTAAAGTAAAAATATTGTCTACTAAAATTGAATCATAATATAAAAGATCTAGCTTAAATATGCGATTAATCATTGTAAATAAAATATCATTATGACAAATAAACCATAAGAAACAAATCAACCATTTTTGTTTTTTGATTTTTTTTATTTTAAAATGATAATAGATCAAAAAAGTTAATACACATGCATGAGATTCTGTAGCATTATTAATCATTAATTTTTCCATATTATCATCATGTAATCCATTAATTAAAGTATTAATTATTATATTCCCAATTGAAAAATAAATTGTTTTGTTGAAATCTTTATTGGTACATATATTTAAAATTAAAGGTAATTCTGTTGCAACATGAGTACATGCAGCAATATACATAGTTAAAATTTCGGGATATTTAGTTTTTTTGTTTCTAGTATTATATCTTATATAATGAATAATAGTAAATTGAACAATATCGATAATTGCATAAATTAGTTTAAGATTTAATTTTTTCAATTTTATAAATGCGAATACTAACATTACATTGGAGAATAAATAATATTTATGATTTGGTATAGATTCCAATAATTTATATAAATTGATTGTTAAATCCTCAATATTCTTATTTACATTGATTTTTAAAATTATAAAAAAAATGATGAAAATCAAATGTTCTAACATTGATTTATTTAATATAAATTAAATTATTTTGTATATTTTAAAAAAAATAATGAAAGTTATTTGATTAATTAAATATCTATTATTTATATAATTGCAGACCATCCAATTGGAAATTGTAATGAAAATGAGTGTTTTAAAAATCCTTTCCGTGTATTAGGGCAAGGAACTTATAATATAGTTTATAAATGTAATGGTTAAAATTCAGATCTATTATCAGTTGGAAGTTCTTGTGCTATTGATTATATTGGAGAAAATTTTTTCGCTGGAGCTGCTAATGCCCTAGATGAAACAGATAATATTAGTAGAGAAGTATTTATTTTTAATAGAAATTGTAAAAAGTAAATAAATCAATAAGAGTTTACGATGATAAATTAAAAATAAAGTTTATATTTTTAATTTATTATATATTAAAATTATAATGAAATATCTTATAACTGGTGCATCAGGATTTTGGGGAAGAAATGTTGTTGAAAAAATTTTAGATATAGGAGAAAAAGGAGATATAACATGTATATATTATACTAATTTAAGTGGTTTGGATGGTTTAGATGTTAAAAAAATTAAAATGGATTTGGAAAATCCATATGGAATAACAAAATTAGATGATGATTATGATGTAATTATACATTTGGCGTCAATAGTAAAACACACGATGAAGGATAAAGAGAGGAATATAAGAAAAAATGTATTGAGTACAAATAATGTATTAGAATTAGGTAAAAGAATATCTGAAAAAAACAAAAGGATAAGAATTATTATTGCTAGCTCACTGGGAACAGTAGCATGTTCGGAATTTAAAACAAAATATTTTGATGAAAATTCTGGTTATTCTGAAAGGAGTATTGAATTTCCTTATTACAAATCAAAAATAGAAATAGAAAAGATGGTAGATATGTACAAGGAAAATAAGAATATGGAAATAGTAATTATTAGACCGCCAGTTATTTTAGGACCTAATGATTTAAAAGGAAGAGCTACCAAAAGAATAAGGAAATTTTTAGAATCGAGTATTATTTTATATACATGTGGAAATATACCTATTTGTGATGTTCGTGATTTATCACAAATTACTTATGATTTATGTATATGTGAGAATCCAGAAAAGATTTACAATATAGATGGGAAAGATATATCAATATTTGAATTTTATAATGAGTTAGAAAAACTAACTGATACAAAAAAATATAAAATTTATGTACCATATTGGATAGGAAAAATATTAATACCTATTTTTAGAAAGTGTTTAAATATACCTGATATAATTGAATTTGAGATGGGGAATTCGTATTGGAATAGTAAATCATTATTTTTTAACGATTATAAATGGATAGATTACAGGAAAACATTAAAAGATACAATTAATGATATAAAATCGAGATTATAATTAAGTATGAATTAAATTTTGTAATAGTTTGTGATTGGTTTGATCAAAATATTTTCTTTAGATAAAAATCCATCATTATATAGAATTTGTTGACATAGATCAATAGAAATGATTCCAAGATATAAATTATAATCATTTAAAATTTCCTTCTTGTTAATATATTTTTTATTTGAAATGAATTCTAATATGTTAAAAATATCTTTATTTAAATATTTAAAATATTCGCGATGAAAGAATTTATTTTGATCGTAGTGATTGTATTTATCTCTTAAAAGAAGATAGTCATATTTTTTCAGAAATGATGATTCCCAAATATTCTGGCAGTTTTCTATTTTTAAAAATCTAAATATCCAATGATTCATACAAATCCATTTTTCAAGTGTTGAATGAAAGAAAATATCATTTAAACCGCTTGATTTGATATTAAAATTTTTTTTAATAGGATAATTAAAATGATAGGATGTTGATACAGTATTTAATTGAAATTGTCTCATCAAATTATTTAGGGTAGGTTTAGGATTTTTGTTGGCACTTAATTTTAATGGTTCAGAAAAATTGACAAATACTTTACCATGTGTTTGTTTATTTGTAAATTGTTTTAGACACCATGAACAAAGATTAAATAGTGACATTTGTGTTTTTTCACCATTTTTTAATTCGTTTAAGAAGGTATTTTGTTCCGGAATTTTTTCATAACTAATGGTTAAAGGTAAAATAAATAAATCATTTTTTGTTTCTTGAATGGCTTTAATAAGACCTTTTTTAAATGGCATTAATAATCGAGATCTGGATCTAGTTCCTTCAACAAATATTTCAATATTTTCGTGATGATTAATCATTTTTTGGATTTTATTATTTAGTTCTTGATTTCGACCCTTTCCTCTTTCGACATAAAAGCAGCCAAGTTCTTGGAATAATTTGCCTATAAAAGGTATTTTTTTAAAATCGGATGTTGCGGCTATTTTGGGTAAGTTTATATTTAATAATTTTAGTTCGAAAAAGATATAGCTAATTAAAAGAAAATCACAGTAACTTCTATGATTAGGACAGATTATGATATTTTTAATTTTTTTTTTTTGTAATCTATAAAAAATGTCAATAATCTTCTGAATATCAACATATATATTTGAGAATAGATTACGAAATACTTTACGTAGGATAAATCCGGTCATTGATCTTAATTTATTATTTGCATCAGCTTTAGAATAGATCCATAATAAATCAAAATTAGGAGTATTTTTATGATTTAATATTGAATATTCAGATAATTTAGTATTTAATAAGAATTTTAGATTTCCATTAGGGATAATAATATTATGATAATAATCACTATCAATATTCATTAAAGGTGTGTTTTGAACAGACCATTTATTATGAGAATAATAAAAGAATAAATCATTAATATTGGATAAATTTTCTGATAAAAGTTTGAATCGTTTCATTTGTGATTTGGAGATAAACATAGATAAATAATAGAAAAAGCGATAAGGTATATAATCAAAAAATAAATTAAGTATATAAAATTGATTCTCATCATGGACTTGGTTATAATTACCTTTATAACCAATTATATTATAATATTTCAATGATTTACTAATTTTATTAATATTGATATTTTCTTTATCATTAATTGCAATTTCTGTAATAAATTTATCATTATTATTGTTTAACAAATTCAGTATTTTGTTAGATACAATATCAACAGGAATAATATTAATTTTATTTTTTAAATCAAAGCCTTTTTCTGGTATTGCTTTAAGATAATGAATTGCATTAGTTCCGAATGATAAATTAAATCCATTATAGGCAGTGAATGAATCGACCCATCCTGGATATGGAAATTTATATGCATTGGCGATAATAGAGGGTCGAACAATATGTATATTGAATAATTTATCATTATTTAGTTTATGTTCAAGAAATTTTTCTGCTAAACATTTAGTAAAAACATAAGTATTAGCAAAATCAAGATTTAGAATCTTGTTGATAGTAGTTAGTGAATAATTATCTTGAATCAATTCTATGATTTTATTATATTTCATATTTAATTTAATAATTTTTTCTTGATATTGATCATTAGGAAAATTTACATAAAATGTTGATATATGTATGAATTTTTTAAGATTAGTAAAATATTTAGTGCATATATTATATATATTTTCTACATTATTGTAATTATGTTGAAGTGCTATTTTAATTGGATCATTAAATTTAACAGATGCTGCATTATGAATAATATGAGTAATTGTAGGTCCAATTCCTTCTAATATATTTTTATTTATTCCTAAATTTTCAAGGGAAATATCGCTTTCAATGACAATAATTTTTTTTAAAATATTATGATTGAAAAATTCTTTTAAATATTTATTATTTGAAATTTTTTGGAATCTTTTTTTAGCTGATTCATTTTTTTTTCTCCTAATGAGTAGATAAATTTTTTGGATATCAATAAAATGATTCTGCAATAAATCTAATAATACTACTTTACCTAAGAATCCTGTTACACCTGTTAATAATAAATTCATATAAATAGAAATTGAGAAAAAAAATTTATGGTTTGAATTTTAATTTTATTATTTAATTTTAAAATAGATTATAGGAGTGTCTCTAATGTTAATTAATAAAATACTTTAAAATTTTAAATCAAAAAGGGATTTTATTTTTATGTTTTCTTTTAATAAAAAGTAAATTGGATTATAGAATTAAATTTTTATACTTATTTTGAAATTGGGATCATATAAATTATTAAATATCAAATATATTATTACTGATTCCAAAAATATTTTGTGGATCTATATTTTTTTTGAAATTTCGTATACTATCTTGTACAGGATCATTTGGATCAATCAAAAAATGAGATCTATGTTTACCGATACCATGGTGATGACTTATTGATCCTCCGGCTTTTAATATAGCATTTCGTAAATTTTTTTCAAGTTCTTCGAATACTTGAACAACGTTTTCAATATTTTTATGATAGAAACCTAACATAAAATAAATACAAGCTCCATTTTTATAACTTTGAGTTACTCGATAGGAAAGAAAGGGTTTGGAATTGTAATGTCTGGTTTTATTTTCTAATTCCCATTCAACCGATGTACAGACATCTAATACATTTGTCCATGGAACAGATGTTTCGAATGTTTCCCCAATAATATATAATTTAGAAAGGAAATCCCTAATATAAGCAATAGCGAATGTTAATTGATATCCCTTTTTTCCATTATCGGAGCCACCAAAAATCCCATCATATTTATATACTAAATTTTTAAATTTCTCTTTTTTTTCCTTAATTGCTTGTACTTTTCCTTCAAATGTTACGGTACAGAGTACCATTTTATTTTTTTGGAAACCATAATATTTATCTAATATAATATCCTTAAGTTTATCGGTTATTAATTTTTTGTAAGTTTTTTCAGGTTTTAATGCCAATGCAAAACGAAATTGTTTATTATCAACAAGACGAATACTAGATGGCATCAATTCTCCATTTTTAGTTGCTAAATTTTTTAAGAATTGTACACCGGTTGAAAAATCTTTAAAAATTATTGAATCATATTCACTTGTTTCAGGTTTTTGATGAATTTTTATGGTAGCTTCTGTAATAATACCATAATTACCTTCACTTCCAAAAATTAATGAATCTAATCCTGATCCATTTGATTTTCTTGGTACTTGTATTTTTTTAGTAAGTATACCAGTTGATGTAATCATTCGATAATTAACTACAATATCCTCAATATTACCATATTTACTTCTCTTCATACCACTCGCATTTGTTGATATCCAACCACCTAAAGTAGAAAATTCATAGCTATCGGGTTCATGTCCAGAAACATAACCATGTTTTTCTAAAATTGTTTCCATTTCTTTACCAGTAATTCCACATTGGAATGTAGCTAAATAATTATGCTTATCAATGGATATTAATTTATTCATTTTTTCCATATCTATAGAAATAATCATTCTTTTTTCATTATCTTTACATTGTAAAGCACATGAAACATTAGTACCTCCTCCATACGGTACTAAACAAACATTGGTTTTAGTAGCGCAATCAATTATAAATTTTATTTGATCTTCTGAAGTAGGATAAATTACCATATCTACCACTCTTGTTATGCCTTCACCATCATAGATAACATTATATATTTCTGAAGCTGATGTTTGACCATGTGAGTGCGATAATCTAATATCATCATCCATTGTGTGAATGAATCTATTATTTAATTTATTTATTAGTTCAATAAAATTATCATTTATAACAGAGTCAGGTATTATTTTTTTTTTAATTTCTTGTATTTCATTAAGATCATTATCGCATAATTCCAATTCTGATTTTAAGAAATCTAAAAAATATGGCATTTCATAACCACAAACTAAATATCTATTACCGCTTAGTTGAATTGTGTTCTTGTTTTTATTTATTTCAAAATACGTGTCATTAAATCCCCACAAATGTAATTTTTTTTCGATCGACATTTATAATATAATTATACATATTCTTTATTATCTTTTTTTTTAAAGATTTATTTAAACCGATGAAGTTTTAAAATGGGACAAAATAAAATAATTTAAAGAAATAACAATATTATTATTTAGTAATGAATAGTTATGTGGTCTATAATGATTTACTCGATGTAGTAATGCTTCTGTGT
>Ga0209986_10000492_pt1 | contig 37632 bp, 31 predicted proteins | sample BlataG_FD_183168 | JGI IMG/M metagenome (GOLD analysis project Ga0209986, IMG submission 183168) | Deep subsurface microbial communities from Black Sea to uncover new lineages of life (NeLLi) - Black_00105 metaG (SPAdes) (version 2) | ecosystem: Environmental > Aquatic > Marine > Oceanic >... | reverse complement strand
TTGTATTCTTTTTATTAATATTAATAATCGACATTTTTTACTCTTTGGGCGAGCCGATCTGACGACTTCTGCTATGAATAAAATGTCATCGCGAGCAAAGCGTGGCGATCTCACGAAGATCGGCAAAATGCATGAGATGGCCACGTCGCTTCGCTCCTGGCAACGTAGTCTGCTTCGTTATGGCCGACTTGCGAAGGACGACCACAGTTTCATCCGCCACGCCTCGCACCTGCGGCAACCTCGACTCGTGAATAATCCAGGTTAGGCTAAGAAATTCATTTTAAGGAGTTCATGAGGGAAAATGTTTACTCTTTCAGCAAAATAGATAGTTTCAATCAATGTAGATTACAGTTTAAATATAAATATGTTGACAAGTTAAATAAAAAATTAAGAGATTGGCCTAAAGGAAGCATCTTTTTTTCCGTAATAAGAGATAAAGTAGTCACAACGAGGGGTCTACGGTTTGAAGGCACGCTCGCTTTGTCCCAGCGAGCCAATGCGGCTCGATTCAGGCTTCACTCTTCCTCCCTCCAGTCGGAAACCGTGCCCGCTCAGCCTTCATACGACCTTCTTCACCGCCTACCCCTCGCTTGTCCTTCATTTATCACGGGAAAAAAGATGCTTACTGGCCAAAAGAATTTGTTGATAAAATAAAGGAGTTTCTTATAATAAAGGTTAAAAAAAGGTATCCCTCAAAAAAAGAATTGGACCTTCAAACCAAAGCTTTTTTAGGCGGGGCGTAGCGCAGTCTGGTTAGCGCACAGCGTTCGGGACGCTGGGGTCAGGGGTTCGAATCCCCTCGCCCCGACTTTTTATCAGCATCTATTGAATTAAACTTGAGGCTTGGCTTCCATTGTTTGCATTGACAAGTTAGAGAAATAAACATATATTAAAATTTAAAATTTGTGGAGGAGATCCATATGAAAAAATTCAATCTATTTATGATATTAATATTATTCTTTTTTTCAACTAATTGTGATCTTCTTAAATCCCCGGAAGCCACAAATAACGGGACAAATAGTTGTGAAATTACAATAACAGAACACAGCTATGGTTATGAAGTAAAAGGCGGTCAAAAATTACTATATTATAATGTCACAGTAAAAAATGAAGGAACAGCTAATTGTTCATGTACATTAACAATCGATTCATATGGAAAAAATGACCAACTTTTAGAAAAAACCGAATCAAACATCGGGACTATAAAAGCCGGTGAAACAAAAACCTTTAAGATCGACACCAATGTTCTTTATGATGATTTAGGCAGTTATAAAATTGAAATAAATTGCAGTCCATCCTAACTGCTGTCTTTAACTCCAATATATAATATTTTTTTTCCGTTAAGGGCATTTCTATTATTTTTAATCCAAATTAACATTGGCCTTTAAAGTTAAATCCTTGATAACTGCTTTTAAAATCTTTGCTTTTAATTTTATATCAGATTTATCTATTTTTTCACTGGCAAATTTTCCATTTGCTTCTTTTACTGCCTTATTTATCAACTCAACTGACATCCTCGCACAGGCTTTGCAGTAAAAACTCATTGATCTCCCTTCATTATAATTCTGGAGTAATTTTTCCACCAGTGCTTGTCTTTGTCTTTGTTCTTCTAACCACTTTTCTAAACCGATTTCTTTAATTTGAGACAAATTTTCTGGAGCAGGGAACCATTCCATCACTTTTCTCCTTATGAAGATTTCACAACCATATACTTCTCCACATTCGGCACAAGTCTCATATCCATGCTTTTTTACACAACAATTCCAGATACTGCACCATGAATGCTGTTCGCCAAGTTTGCAACCAGTACACCTGCTTGGTGCTTTTGATTGGTACTTGCTACATAACCCACAGTACAGACCGCAGCACCCGATAAGATTCCTGGCATCATCGCTTTTCATTCTTTATTTCCTCTTGTACCCGATTGTAAATAAAAGTCTTATTATCTGAAGTTTTCCAAATCAAAATTTGTATGATGCTAGTTGAATGAGCCGAAAGTGATGCAAAGGATTTATAATGATGTAGAGTTTCGAAGCCAACTTTAAATATGAATTATTATCTGCCAATACTTCCTTCCTTCAAGTACCAATATTTTTTTTCCTTGAGGAAATTATCAATGCCAACTTTCTTAATTTTTCTTAAATTCTTTAGATGAGCATCCCCATGATTTGCCTTCAAAAAATCCAATTTTTCACAGGTCTCGAATTCATCACATTGCCAGCAGCCTTTAATACCTTTTTTTTGGCAACATTTTCTTATCTTACAGAAAGGTGGACCACCTTCACCTCTGCAGGTTTTCTTACAACGGAATTTAACCATTACTCCTAATACCTCATAGCACTGCGGATAATTCTTGAATGCCTCAAAAAATGAAATAGTGGACATAAATTCTGCTGTTTTTTCGAATCTTGCCTGTCTTAATTCTTTTCTAAGGTCTCTTGCTGAATCAGCAATCTTTCCTTTGTAGGCAAAGCAATCGCCGCAAAAAAGACCGCAATAGGCAACTAATTCTTTTTCTTCAATCATACACTTCACTCTCCTTTTTATTAATCTAATTCTTTAAAAAAACCTATGGGAAATTAGAATTTACAGGATGACAGACCTCTACTTCAGTTCAATCAATTCATAGTCCATGCTTCCTAACCCAATTTTCTCTCCATGTTTTAATTGAACAGCCCAATCCACATTGTATCCTTCCCTCAGGATATCTTTCCCGCTTTTTCGGTTTACTAAATCTACAGAGGCTTTATCAATGGCTACAGGGTTAGTCGAGGCCAGAATTCCGATATCCTCCACTATGGAAGGCTGGTCTTTTGCCATACAATCACAGTCCTTAGTCACCTGGAGTAAAAAATTCAAGTATCCAATCTTATCTTTGAACAAATGATGAAGGCTGTAAGCATATTCACTTATTTTTTCTTGAATACGGACAGAATCCTGATCCCAACGGAAATTAACAGCCCCGACATTACAGACTACAAGACACTCACCACAACCTATACATTTTTCTTTAACAATGAATGTGCTATCATTTTTTTGAATGATAGCCTGAGTTGGGCAATATTCGAGACAGATTCCACAATTTTTACATTTTCTTGGGTTTATCCAAGGATGGACGTCAGAATGCTGTTCGAGTTTTCCTGCTCTTGAAGCACATCCCATTCCTATATTTTTTATGGCAGCCCCGAAACCAGTAACTATATGACCAGTAAAATGGCTCAAACAAAGGATTACATCCGAATGAAGGAAGGTGCTGGCAATCTTGGTTGACTTTATTCTTGATAAATTGACCTGGATTTCACCGTCATCATGGCCAATAAGTCCATCAGCAATAATGACAGGGATATCGAGATTTTCAAGAGAAAAACCGTGCTCTAAGGCCAAATTTAGATGCTCTATAGAATTAGACCTCTTTCCTACATAAAGGGTATTGCTGTCAGTTAAAAATACCCGGGAGGTTTCTTTTTTTAGGAATCTTATGATATCGACAAGCCACTGAGGTTTTATAAATCCTGTGTTTCCTTTTTCTCCGAAATGGATTTTAAGAGCCACAAAGGAATTTTTCTCTATTTGCTTTGCTAAACCAATTTTAAGAAAAGCCTTTTCTGCCTTTTTAGAGATAAGCTCTGGCCCATTTTCCCTTTCTGCCTGAATAAAATAAACTTTACTAATCATTTATGAACTGACTCCTATTTATATTTCTTTACCAATATTGATATAGCTACCTTAAGCCCTGAGCCAAGCTCAAACTTATTCCCTAAAGAAGATAAAGTTTCCTTAAAGCAATTTTCCTGTTTGCATTATCTCTCTTTGAACATTAATACTGTCTTTTAATTTTTATCAATAACCTTTTATAAATCAAGTTATAATTCAGTGACGTAAGCATCTTTTTTCCCGTGATTAGTGAAGGACAAACGAGGGGTAGGCGGTGAACAAGGTCGTATGAAGGCTGAGCGGGCACGGCTCCTCTGCGTGATAGAGAAAGGTTTTTTGGAATGGCTGAGGCGACCATTGAAGATTTAGCCTTCGTAGTTCGGCCTTCGAGGGAAGTCGGCGGAGTCGACCTGCGAGTATGTTTGAGCGGAGCGAGTTACGTAGCAGCCGAGAAGGACGAAAGGAGAATGGCGTTAAAAATCTGATTGGAAGCGAAGCCATTCCTAAAAACCTACCTAAAAGTTTTCGGATATCACGGAAAAAAAGATGCTTCCTATTTGACACTTCAGATAGACCTGGATACATAAAATTTGATAACATAAAGTCACTATGAATCAAAAAATAATAATCTGTTTATTGGCTTTCCTGAGTTTCTGTCTCCTCTTTCTTATGTGTAAGAAAAAGGATAATGCGGATATGGCACTTATCAATGGTAAGATTTTTACTATGGAGGAAAAAAATCTTTTTGTTGAAGGCATAGCCGTAAAAGATGGAAAAATTCTTGCTATTGGATCAAATGAAAAAATCAAAAAATTCATCAGTCCCTCGACTAAAGTCCTGGATGTAAAAGGAAAACTAGTTGTTCCAGGCTTCATCGATGCTCACTGCCACTTTGCTTCTGGAGGCCGCTCTTTAACGACTCTTACTTTCAGAGGAGTAAACTCAATAGAGAAGATACAGGAAATGGTGGCAGCAAAGATTAAAGAACTTCCTGAAGGTGCTCCTATCTTTGGCAGTCAGTATGACCACACTCTTTTTCCAGGAGAGAAGTGGCCTACAAAAGAAGACCTGGATAAAGTCTCTTCTAACAATCCAATAATCATACGTAGAGTAGACGGGCATTCTGTCTGGATAAACAGCCTGGCATTGAAACAATCGGGCATCAACAAAGAAACAAAGGACCCTTTTGGCGGAGAAATAAAAAAAGACCCAAAAACAGGCAAGCCAACAGGAATCCTTAAAGAAACAGCTATGGACCTGATCAAGATTAAAAGTCCACAAATCCAATCCACTCCCGAGGAAGACATCAAAAGAGCCCTTAAACATGCGACAGAGCTTGGATTAACAGGGATACATACAGCCTCAAGTTTGCAAGAAGTAGAGATTTACAAGAAACTGAATCAAGAGGAAAAATTAACCCTCAGAGTTTATGCCTGGCTTGCTGTTAATGAAATCGATGAGTACCTAAAAAAAGGAATCAAACAGGGACAGGGCAATTATATGGTCAAATTCGGCTTCTTAAAATTTTTCATCGACGGCACTCTCGGTTCCGGAACAGCTCTCCTCTTTGAGCCTTTTTCCGATGAGCCGGATAAAACAGGTCTTTCTCTATACGAGGAGGAAAAATTCTATGATTTAGTAGAAAAAGCTCATATGAATGGCTTTCAGATTGGAGTCCATGCCATTGGAGATAAAGGTGTAAATTGGGTTCTCAATGCTGTTGAAAAAGCTCAGAAAAAGCATGGGAAAAAAGGTCTTCGACACCGGATCGAACATGCCCAAATCATAATTCCAACTGACATAAAAAGGTTTAAGGAATTAGGAGTCATCGCTTCTATGCAACCCACCCACTGCACCACAGATATGAGATTCTGTGAACAACGGATAGGAAAAGAGAGGTCAAAGGGAGCCTATATCTGGAGAACTTTGCTGGATAATGGAGCTAAGCTGGCTTTTGGCACAGATTGGCCAGTAGAGCCTCTTGATCCTATGAGGGGTCTTTATTCATGTGTAACCAGGAAAAATATCGAATTTGACTTCCCTGAAGGCGGATGGTTTCCTGAACAAAAACTCTCCATGGCTGAGGCTATTAAATATTATACCCTCGGCTCAGCCTATGCCTCTTTTGAGGAAAACACCAAGGGTTCTCTGAAAGTTGGCAAGTTAGCTGATATGACTGTTCTTTCAAAAGACTTGTTTACAATCGAACCAAAGGAAATTTTGACAACAAAAGTTCTCTATACTATCCTTGGTGGAAAAATAGTTTATCAGAAGGCAAATAAAGAAAACATTTAAAAACAACTTCTGTTTTTACCTGAGAGGAATCAGAAGTACTGAACAGAAAGGAAGTTAAGGAATATCTGATATTTTGTAGTTCACTTCCTTATGGCAAATTATAAGATTTTTAGCTAAAGAAAGATATTTGGCTATTCCTGGTCTTTCAATAATAAGACGAAAATATTCTTCTGAATTGAACTTAATTTCTTCTAAAGGACTTCCCTCTTTGTAAACACTGTCAACCCAATAGTTATCTTTCCAGTAAAAAGTCTTATCTTCCTTGTATTTGATTCTTTGCGAAATAACTTGGGCAGCTCTATCCTGTTCTTTAAAGCTCTGGGTTGCCTTGGCCATTTTAACAGCGCCTGCACCTGTTTTTTTGTGGTCCCTGAGAGCTGCTATGGCCTCAGGTGCTGCTGCATCAAGGGTTAAGCGTTCTTTTTCGGTGACAAGAAAAGAAGTGTAAGGAGTTACAATTCCATACTTTAAGCCGAGCTTTTTAACTTCATCCACTAGTTCATCTCTTTTCCCGTGCAAACGAATCTCTTCAAGAAGATAACCAATTCTCCGGGTAGCCCAAAGCCGGGGCAGAAAGCTGTAAGATTCGTCTTTTACTAAGGATTGATTCTCTAAGACAAATTTTTTCTCCTTTTCTCCTACCTTGCCGGTAAGAAAAACAGTTACAGGACCTTCTCCTTTAAACTTACCCAATAAAACAAGTTGAGAACCTTTGAAGAGGTCTGGAAGATTTCGAGGATATGAGTTTTTTACCTCAATCCCTTTGAAGGAAATCTTTAAATCGGAAAGAAGGGGGGATGAAATTTTTTCGTAATAATTTGAAATTGCAATTTCCAGCTCATCTCTTTCTCCTACATAAACCGAGGCCCCTCGATTATCAGAAGAAATCCTGTCCAGAAGCTCTGTGTTTACATCATTGCCTACCCCAAAAACAATTATGCGAGAGTCAAATTTATTGCTCGAAGCAATATTTTTTAATATCTTTTTTGTTCCAGTAAGGCCAGCTGTTGGCAGACCATCTGTAAGAAAAAGAATATAATTTGGCCTTTTTCCAGCTTCTGTCATTTCAAGAGCTTGAAGAAGGGCATCATTGATGTTTGTTCCTCCAGAATCCTCTATTTCCTTAACAAACCCAAAAGCTTTTTCTTTGTTTTGATTATTAGCCACGACCAGCTCCGGTAAGAACACATCAACTCCGTCATCAAAATCAATGATGGAGAACTTATCGTTTTTATCTAAATGGTTAATAATAAACTGGGCCGCCTCTTTGGCTTGCCTGATTTTTTTTCCGCTCATACTGCCAGAGCTGTCAAGAACAAAAATTATATTTTTGTTCAAGACTCTTTCTTTTCTGCCCGTATAAGGAGGCGAGGCCAAGAGCATATAATAATTCTCCTTCGAATCTTCCCAATTCAAAAAGGAGAGGCCCACATCATCACGGGTAAGAGAATAGTAGAGGATAAAATCTTTATCAGGCCTGACATTAGATTCTTCGAAGCTAACAGTTGCTTTTTTTTCACTCTCCTTCCTTACTGAAACCTTATGAGAAGAGGAATATATATTAGAAATAGGAATTTTAGATTTGATTTCTACAGAAACAACAACTTTTTTAATAGGGTGCAAAGAAAACCTCTCTGTGTTAAGTGGATATAGGTATTTAACAAGATTATTCTCAGCTTTTAGGATTTCGGTGTAAGAGAGCTCGACTCTCTTTTCTCCCCGAGCAGGGATGGGATATATTCGAGCTCTAAACATATTTCGCCCCATGTACTCAAGAAGAGCTGGGTCTTTCATTCTGCGAACAATATCTTTATAAATTTTAAGGGCTTGGTCACGGTCAAGGATTTCTCCTTTTATCTTCTTGTCTCCAACATACATCGAAAACTCCGAAATGGCGGCCTTCTCAGGTATAGGAAAAATAAATATTCCCTCAATATCCCTGTTATGGTTGTTGATAAAAACTTGATCAATAGATGTTTTTGCCACCTGGCTTGTTATTTCAACCTTTACTTTATGATATTTAACTGATAAAGCTGGAATTTTTTCGCCTGGCCTGGGAATAGGAACAATAAAACCATCACTGAAAAGATTTAAGGTCAGTCCATTAAAAATAAAAAGGAAAAGGACAAAAAAAATAAACTTAGATTGAAGATTTCTTCTCATCTTTATCCTCCTGATAAAGGATTTATTTCCTTTTTTTAAATAATAACTTTTATATCATTAAAAAAGTTACAAAAATCTCATTTTAAAGTTTCCTCTAAAAATTCTTCTATTCTTTCTTTGAGATTTTTCACTGATTGAACAACTTCAACAGAACCAGGAAAAAACTTCTCCTTGGTTCTATTCAGAATAAAAATCTTACTAATTCCAGCATCCTCTGCGGCCTTTGCATCAAAATGAGAATCTCCAACGACACAACATTCATCCTTCCCTATTCCTAACGTATTTAGAACAGCGAGAAAAGGAGCTCCTGACGGTTTCCACAAGCCGCTTTCTCTAGAGATAACTAAATCAAACTTTAGTTTAAACTTTTTTAAAATAAAAGAAACATTTTTAAAGGAATTATTGGTTACCAATACCTTCTTTATTCCTCTTTCTGTCAATAAACCCAGCAATTTAGGTATTCCTCTCTTTAAAACTGCTTTTTCCGTGGCTGTTTTTTCATATTTTTCCAGCACTTTCCACTTCTCAGATTTTTCAGGTTCTTTAAGTTTTAAAAGATAGGAGAGAATTGGTACACCTTTAGTTCCCAGATCTGCTTTTATTTGATTCCAGTTATAAGGAACATCGACTATAGTTCCATCAAGGTCAAAAATAACAGCCTTTAACTTTTTCATCAAAAAAACTATCTAATTAATACTTCTCTTTTTTTTGTTTTTATTCTAACAAGAAATTTTTAAACTCGCAAAGAATAAAGAGTAATCAAGCTTGGTGATTAATACTATTGTTTTTTTTCACATAAAATTATATTTTTTTAAAAAAATATTTGCTTCAGCACTTTTGATTTGTTATAATGCATCTCTAAATTTTTTCAAAATCAATTAAATAGAGGGAGGTATAGCAATGGGTAAATTCCTCGCTATTCTCGGAGGCTTAATTGCTATGGCTGGCGGCATTATCTTAGTTGCTTTTGTTTGGTGTCGCGAATTTTATGAGCTCATCTTTGGATTTATCCCAATAATTCTTTTTTTTGGAGGTTTAATTTCCTTTATTGCAGGAATCAGCGGCATTAAAGATGCTAAAAGAACCAAAAAGTTGGAAGAAGAAGCAAAAGAAGAGGAAGAAAAAAAAGAGTAATTATTAGAAACTCTCATTTCATTTATTGAAATTTAGAGAGAAATACTTACGTGCCTAAAAAAGCAGGTGTTTCTCTTTAAAATAATCTCATTTTAAAACTATTTCACCAACCCCTTTGAAAATTCATTTTTCTTCTATTTCACTTGACATGTAATATGTATTTTAGTATTATGTAACTAAATTACATATTACAGAGGAGATTAATTATGGAAAAACAAAATTTAACTGAAGGGTCCAAAAGCAAGAAAAGAAACGAAACTAAAAAAAAATATCAGAGTAAACTTGACGAACTTGGAAGTAAGGTTGAAAAAATTGCTGTAAAGACTGCAGAATCTATAAAAAAGGTCATTGACAATGCCCTTGCCTCACGTAACACTGTTCTTACAATTCGGGTAAATGATGAAAGCAATAAAAAATTGAGTATGTTAGTTGAAGCTGGCCTTTTCAAAAGTCGTTCAGAGAGCGCAGCCTTCCTTATCTATGAGGGTCTAAAAAGTCAGGAATTACTTTTTGAAAAAATTAGAACCAAACTAGAGAGAATAGAAATAATTAGAAAAGATCTTAAAAAAATCGTCTCTCAAGAAATAGGCTCCATAAATAATAAAAAGTAAACATTATGTAATAATTAATTAGTAGGTCTTGACCTTACTATTCATCCTACTTGCTAATTTCAGAAAAGCTGTGATAATATTTTTTAGTGGTAAACTTAGGTAGTATTCTTATTTTCTCGATTCTTTCTTCCCTCCTTTCAACTACAACTAAAAACATAGAAAACTCATTTCTTCAAAATAATCCAAAGATGCTTTATTCTCTATTTTCCTCCACAAACTACCTTACCATCTCCTTCCCTGAACCTATTGTTTTTTCTGATCAACTCTCCAATCAGCAGGCTCATTTTCTTTTCCAGAAAATCTTTTCTTCTTACGCAACTTTTGAATTCTACTCAGAAAGCGATCTTACTATACACATAAAAAAAGAAAGTTTTATTTTTAAGGCAAGATGGTCCTTCAGGAATAAAAAAAACAATAATCAATACGTCTTTCACATCTTTTTCTATTTAATAAACGAAAGGTTTCAAAAAACCAGAGCCTCGCCAAGCTTACCGAGAAAAAAGCCCGAGAGCTTTAAAGATATTTGGAAAATCACAGAAATAAGGGCAGAAAAATTTTGAATGTTAAGAGAATAATCCTCAGGAAAAAAAAGTTTTTCCCTCTCTACTGCTTTATTTTTGGAATAATTCTCTCTGTATCTTCTCTTATTCTCTATTTTCTCCTTCCGGTCTTTATTTCATCCAATCATTATCAAAAAAGTTTAAACTCTCTGAGAAAACAAACCCAGGCAATTAAAAACGAATTTTTCAATCTTATCTCTGATATAAATCAGAAACAAAGTTTTATCTCTTCCCTCCCCTTCCCAACAAAAAGAAGTGAAATATTCGCTTTGTTCAACAAATTTAACCTTGATACAGACGTAGAGGGAATCGGATACTACAATCCTCAGGGAAAGCTTACTCTCTGGCTGGGAAACTTGATAGATTTAGAGACTGTTTCTACAGAAAGTGTGCCCAAAAATTCCCTTTTGGAACAAAAATCTTTATTTCTTATCAAAGACAAAATCTCTGTTTATCTTGTCTCTTCCCAAAAAACCAAAGAAAAGGATTATATTGTTTTCTACAAGCTTTTAGCTTTTGATCCTCAATTTAAAACCCGCAACCTGAAGGAATATCAGTTTTTAAAAACAAAACTACTCAGGAATGTTCAAAGCATCTTGTACTATGATTTTCAGGAAGATACTTCTGGATTCGAAAGCTTTTTCTCCAAACACAAAGATGAATATATCGGCCAGCCAGCCCTTCAGAATAAGATTCAAACTTTATTTTTCCCATTAAGAAATGAGAATAAAAAAATTGTGGCCATAGTTAATTTAAGCTCCCCTTCATTAACTTCTTTTGTTTCAACTAAAAAAGAAAATATACTCCTTGCCTTTTATATTTTATTAGGAATTACTCTTTTTTTCTTCCTCCTTTACCTTATAAAAATAAAAACATTTTACAAAAAATTAAAATCATTACCTTTCTTGCTTATAATTCTCATCTTAATTGGCTTAAGGTTCATTTTTCTCCCTTTGAGCCACTTAGAAAAAATAAAATCTCTTTCTTTTTTTTCTCCTTCTTTGGCTAGTTTTTTGTCCTTGGCTAATCTCACCAAATCGCCAGCTGATATTTTTCTAACTTTCCTTTTTCTTTTCCTGATCATATTATGTCTCATTATTTACATTGAAAATTTTTTCCCTCAGAAAAAATTTAAATTATTCCTGCCTCTTTCCCTTATTTTAAACATCGGCTTAATTTTCTCAACAATTCCTCTCCTCTTTATCTTTCAAAAAGTTTTAAAGCTTTTTATTTTTAACTCTAATATTAACCTGTTACGTTTTACTCCTAATCTATCTTTTTTTCTTCTCCATTTAAGTATTCTATTCCTCTTTCTCAGCTTTATTATTTTAATTTTTTTATGTTTTCGGATAGTTTCTCTTTGCTCTCCTCATTTTCTTCTCTCTCTGGCTGTACTTATTCTTGGTTTTGGAGGCTTTTTTATCTTTTTTGAAAAAAGCAATTCGCTCCTCATTATTTTTCTTCAAATGATTGTAGTTTTTCTGATTTTAATATTTGCCTTTTTCCCCAAGATGTTAATAAGAAAGGATATCTTTGTTTCAGTCTTTCTTTTAAGTACATTCTTCTTGTATACTTCTTTCCACCACTATTCCTCCAGAAGAAACCAATCTCTTATTCAGAATTCACTCAAGAATATTGTCATATCCCAAAAGCACTGGGAAAATTTTCTATTAGTTCAATCTTTGTCTGAAATTGAGGAAAAAAAAGAAACAATTTTTTCATTTTTAATCAACCCTGAACCATTTAATTTTGCTCAATCTCTATGGAGAGAAACATCAATTGCAAAATTCAACTGGTATTCCAGCCTTGAATTATGGAATCCAGAAGGCAAGGTCCTTTCTCAGTTTTCTCTAAACGTTCCTAAGCTCTATCCACCTGATTTCAGTCTGCCTTTCAGTCAAGAGTGGTCAATTTCTTATCTAAATATTCCTTTTATGGGTAAAGAAAAAAAAATTCTTGTGGGCTACAAAGATTGGTTTGATGAAGATATTTATTTTGGAAGGACAATACTCACTCTATCTATAGATTATGATATGCTTCCTTTCCTATACTCGGCTAATCCCTATTTTGAACTTATTAGAACAACTTCTCTACCCTCTCTTAATCAGCTTGATTTTGGATTTGCTGTTTATGATTTAAGCGGAAAACTGCTTTTCAACCCCAACAGAATATCTTCTGGAATTCCTCCAAACCTTTTAGAGATAATTCATTCTTCTAAAAATTCAATCTGGTCTTTTTTTAAAGATAAAAACAGAAATTATCAGTCTTTCTATTTCAGGACAGACAATAGAATTTACTCTTTTTTCACTCCCAAAAAAAATCTCATAAATTGCTCAGTTGAATTTTTAAAGTTACTATTTCTCTATATCTCTGTTTTTCTCTTTTTTTCTCTTCTTTTTAATATAATCTTTAAAAAGAAATATTTGAAAAATCCCCTCTGGTCTTTCTCGAACAAAGTTTATGCATCTTTTATCGCAGTGGCTATTATTCCTCTCCTTCTTTTCACTTTCTTCACCAGAAACTTTTTAGAAAGCATTTTTGCTCAACAATTTATTCAGAAAGCAGAAGTCCAAACAAATTTTGCCCACCGTGTTATGGAAGATTTCATGTTTCTCCAGCAGGAAGAAACATCAAATTTGAACACTCCCTTTGAAGATTTAGTGCTCTGGATTAGTTCAACTATTTCCAATGATGTTAATTTATACCAGGATGGAAGGCTTATCTCTTCCAGCAGAAGAGAATTTTACGACTCTGGACTCCTCCCTGAACTTATAGATGGGGAAATTTATTATAATATTCAATTTGAAAACAATCCTTTTTATACTCAAAGCCAAAAAATCGGTGATTACTCATTTCATACTCTTACAGTTCCATTTTTCTATCTTGATTCCCTTTTACTTATCTCACTTCCTTTTCCCTTTGAACAGCAAGAAATTTCAAAAGCTTTAGAAGAATTTATTGAATTTTTAGTCTTTATCTCAGTATTTTTCGTTTTTATTGTCCTTATTTTCGCACGAGGCTTGGGTGCAATAATAGTTACTCCTATTAAAAAACTCCTTACAGGAATAAAAGAAGTTAGCCTGGGCGATCTCGAAGTTTCTATTGAGCACAAACCTCAGGATGAGATGAGAACTTTGATAGATGGATTTAATGCCATGATTAAAAATTTAAAAAAACACCAGCAAGAACTAACTGAGATGAGTAAAAAAGTCGCCTGGGCGGAAATGGCTCGAAAAGTTGCCCATGAAATTAAAAATCCTTTAACTCCCATTCAGCTATCTGCCGAACATCTACTTAAAGTTCATGCAGACAAAAAGGGAGATTTCGATCAAGTCTTAAAAGAATCCGCCTCTTACATTATAAAAGAAGTTGAGAACCTGAGAAAAATTGCCCAAGAATTTTTAGATATCTCAAAAGAAAAAATTCTTAAAAAGGAACTTTTTAATTTAAGAAAAATTATTCAGGAGACAGTATTTCCTTTTAAAAAAACGCTCTTAGAAAGAATTGAATTTAAAGAAATTTATGATGGGGAAGATTTTAACTTCAAAGGAGACAGGGATAAGATAAGAATCGCTTTGAGAAATATTTTCATTAATGCCATTGAAGCAATCAGGAAGCAAGGAAAAATAGAAGTTAAGTTAAAAAGAGAAAAAGAATATTTTAAGCTTGAAATTAAAGATACAGGCATGGGTATGGAAAAGGATATGTTAAAAAAGGTTTTTGAGCCTTATTTTTCAACTAAAGATTTAGGTACAGGGTTAGGACTTTCCATTGCCAAAAAAATCATAGAAGACCATGGCGGAACAATTCAAATCTCAAGCGAGATAGGAAAAGGAACAAAGATTATAATAAAATTCTTTTTTCCTTAAAAAACTGGCATTTTTTCAGAATTTATGGAAGAATTTAAATAATGAAATGCTCAAAAATTCATAAAAAGAGGTTTATCTTTTTCTTTTTCTTTTTTTTTATTATAGCCCTATATTCTGCTCAAGGTGAAAGAGCCAGCTTAAAATTAAGTTTCAATTCATACTCCAGTGAATTAGATGATATAAATACTTGGGTCGAATCTCTCAACACCCTCTGGAGAAACTGGGAAGAAACAATGGGTGGCAATTTAACTGGTCAATTTGATAACCTGCACAATAAACCGAAATTTGAAGCAGAATTAAGAATAAATATCATTTCTGGATTAGCTTTTAACCTCGCAGTTAGCTATCTCAGTGATAAAAAGGAAGGCACCATCAGTTATCAAAAGCAAGAAGGAAATCAAAATGGCTCTCACTTTCTTTCTAATGAAGTTAAAGCTTTGCCTCTTAAACTTGGCCTAAGCTTTTCTTATCCTCTTAGTTCCCGCTTTAACATCATTATAAACGGAGGTAGACATATTATTTTTGTTCAATATCTAATTCAGGAAAATTTTGAATATACTTCAACTACTGATGGAGAAGAATATTCCCAATGGTTTAAAAAGGATAATAAATTCCGTTCAGAGTCTTTAGGATATTATGCTTCCATAGGAATCGAGTATAACCTTACTAATTATTTAGCCTTAGCAGTTGAAGGAGAAAATATATGGTCAAAGGTTGACGGTTTTAAAGGACCCTATTGTTTTGAAGAATATGGAAATGATGTAGTTGAAGAAGGAAAAGCCTCCCTTTATTATTACAAAAACAAGAACGAGATTCTTAATAAATATTATATAGTTTTAACAGGGCATGAAGAAAGGCCTGAGAACGTCAATCTCAAAGACCTACGGCAAGGAGAACTAAATTTTAGTGGATTCTCTGTGAAGATAGGACTAAGACTTAAATTTTAAGAAACTTTTTTCTCTTTTAACTCCAAAAGAACACCCTGCAGACTGTGCGGATAGAGGAAGGCAATTTTACTTCCTTCTGCTCCCTTGTGAGGTTTTTCCTGAATAAACTGGACCCCTTTACTTTTAAGCTCTTCCATAACTTTTTCAATCTCCTCCACCAGCAAACATAAATGATGAATTCCTTCTCCTCTTTTTTCCAGAAATTTTTCAAGAGGTGAATCCTTCCCGGAAGAAGCCAATAGTTCCACTGTTGGGCCCTCTTTAAATTCCAAAAAAGCAATTTTAACCCCTCTTTCTTTTATTTCCTCAATCACCCCCACTTTTGCTCCAAACAGGTCTTTCCATATCTTTAAACTCTCCTCAAGATTTTTAACAGCAATTCCTATATGATCAATCTTTTTTATTCTTTTCATATTATCCTTATTTTTTCTTTCTTAATTTTTCTATTATCTTATCAGCTACAGAATAGGGATCTATCTCTCTTCTGTAAATTTTACCAACAAATTTTTCAAATTCTTGTTCCTCTATATCTTGGGTAATGGTCTTATAAATTTTCTCTCTGATAATATCCTTCAACATCCAAGATATTAACCGCTTTTTCCTCGTTTCTTGTAATTTTTGACTTTTAGAGGAGATAAATTTTAGGGTTTCATTAACTAAAAATTCTATTCCCTTACCTTCTGTAGCCACAGTCTTTATCACAGGGGGAATTTTATTTTCTCTAATTCCTAATTCAAGCATGGCTTTAAGTTGAATTTCCATTTTATCAGTCTCTGGTGAATCTGCTTTATTAATAACAAAGATATCAGCAATTTCCATGATACCTGCTTTAAAAGCTTGAATTTCATCGCCTGTTCCCGGCATTAAAACAACGAGGATAATATCCGCCAGTTTTACTACCTCGACTTCATCCTGTCCAACCCCTACTGTCTCTACCAGAATAAAATTCTTTCCTGCAGCCTCAAAAATACTAATCGCTTCACCTGTTGCTTTGGCTAATCCTCCTAATTGGCCTCTGGTTGCCATGCTTCGTATAAAAACTTCAGAATCCAAGCTGTGCCTCATCATTCGAATCCTGTCTCCTAAAATAGCTCCACCACTGAAGGGACTGGTAGGATCAACAGCTACTATACCAATCTTTTTCTGGCTTATTCTTAAATAACCCACTATCTGGTCCACCAAAGTGCTTTTGCCAGATCCTGGAGAACCTGTAATACCAACAATGACTGACGCACCTGTATAGGGAAAAATTTCTTTCATCATATCCTGGGCAGACGCCTCGTTGTTTTCAACCAAAGAAATAGCCTTAGCCACAGCCCGTGGATTTCCCTCAAGCACCTCTTTCACCAAATCCTTCATTTTCTTCTCTTTCGTTTGATTCATTTTTTATTATTTTGCCTGCTTCGCTTATTTAGCTTTTTTTTCTCTTTAACCTTTGCTTGATGAATTTTTTAATTTTTAGATTGGTCTCTTTGAAGGTAGACTATTTTGCTTTTTTACTATTATTAATACTCTGAAAGGACTTTATGGGCAATGATCCAGCGCTGGATTTCAGAAGTCCCTTCGCCAATTGTAGCTAACATCGAATCACGGTAAAACTTTTCAACAGGATAATCCCTGGTAAATCCATAGCCTCCAAAAATTTGAACTGCCGTACGAGAAGCTTCTACAGCTAATTCAGATGCAAAGAGCTTGGCCATGGCAGATTCTTTGGGAATCTTCTTTCCCTGGTCCTCGAGGAAAGCTGCTCTGTAGGTTAAAAGGCGAGCAGCTTCCAGTTTTGTGAAACCATCTGCAAGCATCCATTGAATAGCTTGAAAATTGGCAATAGGTTGATTAAATTGAACCCTTCCTTTAGCATATTTCAAGCTCTCCTCTAAGGCTCCTGCAGCAATACCTAAAGAAAAGCCAGCGATACTCACTCGCCCTCCGTCAAGGATTGCCATGGCTCCTTTATATCCGGCTCCTTCTTCGCCCAGCATGTTTTCAGCAGGAACTTTAACATCTTCAAAGATAAGCTCTGAAGTATCAGCAGCTCTAATGCCCATCTTATCTTCTTTTTTTCCTGCTTTAAAGCCTTCCATCCCTTTCTCTAAAATAAAAGCAGAGATGCCTTTTCTTTCCTTCTCACGGCTTGTAACTGCCATCACTACAACAATTTCAGCCAGAGAACCATTAGTAATGAAAAGCTTTGAACCATTGAGAAGCCAATAATCGCCTTTATTCTCTGCTCTGGTCTTCAGGGCTGCTGCATCAGAACCTGCTTCTGCTTCAGTGAGTCCCCAAGCTCCTAAAGTTTGACCTGAAGCCAGCCGGTTCAAGTATTTCTTCTTTTGTTCCTCGTTTCCAAAGAAGTTAATATGGTTAGAACAGAGAGAATTATGAGCAGCCACTACCAAACCGACTGAAGGATCTACTTTAGATATTTCTTCTAACATAATGACATAATCTAAGTTAGAATAACCAGCACCTGAATATTCTGGAGGAATTAGTATACCCAATAATCCCATATCGCCTAATTTTTTGGTCAGATCCTCTGGCCATTTACCATTTTCATCGTATTCTTTGATTAAGGGCTTAATTTCTTTTTGAGAAAAATTCTTTATTGATTCTTTTAGAATTTCCTGTTCTTGGGTTAATAAAAAGTCCATTCATTCTCCTTTTAACGAAAATTCACAAAATCATCTGTTTATTCCTCATATTACTTTTTAGCCTTTTAATAATCAAGAAAATTTTTACTACAGAGGGTTTATTTGACATCGCCCCCTAAATATTCTAAATTCAGATTATGCTTTCAGGATTTTTCAAAGTTATTTTTTATTCATTTTTAATTTACTTGATTTATCTTCTTATCCGCTTCTTTAAAACCATAAGCAGCATCAAAAAAACTCAACACACTTCAAAACGTCTTTCAGGTACAATGGTTAAAGATGAATACTGCAACACTTATCTTCCTAAAGAAGAAGCTATAAGGGAAGTTATAGAAGGCAAAGAATATTTTTTCTGTTCAAAGGAGTGTCGCAAGAAATTTTTAGAAAAGAAAAAATCTGAATAATAAAGAGGAAATAGGTCAGATTACTTTACTTATAATAGCCCAGACCAGGTTATTGTAAAATTCGCAAATTCTCCCTTATATTTTCCCCAGTCTACATCTACTTTTTCAACAACTGCTAAAGGGGCCCCCTCTTCTAATCGGCTGATAAAAGTTTCTAATTTTTCCTTTTCTCCTTCTGCTATTGTTTCAACCCGGCCGTCTCTTAAATTTTTTACCCAGCCTGTCAAACCAAGAGATACAGCAAATTTTTGAGTATGATCGCGGAAAAAAACCCCTTGAACCCTACCTGAGACAAAAACATGAACCCTTGCTTTCATTTCTAAAATTTTATAATAGCATAACAAATATTAACAGTAAACTATCAACTATTTAACTTTTTAGTCCTCTTCCATATTGTGTGGATCATGATGATAATACTCGGGGATAGCCTCGCTCCTGTTCAGATTTTTAACGCCATTCCCGAATATTTTCTTTTTATGTCTCGAAACATCAAAAAAAGAAAAGCTTCCACTATTTGTTATTTACCATTTAATATATTAAAGATAGAATAGAAATCTAGATGAAAAAAATTCTTTTATCAATTGCAGGCTTTGATCCTTGTTCAGGAGCTGGTGTTTTACTAGATTTAAAAGTTTTCCAGCAGCTAAATTTTCAGGGAATGGGTATCTTAACCTCTATTACAGCTCAGAACACAAAAGAGGTGAAAAATGTTTACTGTTTACCTCCAGGTCTCCTCTGGGATCAATACAAAACCCTTCAAAAAGATATTTCTTTTTCTGGGATTAAAGTTGGAATGATAGGTTCTAAGAATAATATTCAGGCTATAAGCAAAATATTGTCTTGCAGCAGAAATATACCTAAAATTGTGGACACAGCCTTTAGGTCTAGCTCGGGTACTTGGCTTTTAGAAAAAGAATTTATCCAACATTATATGACAGAAATCAGCGGACAGGCATCTCTTCTTACTCCTAACATAGAAGAAGCATCCATGATATCCAGAATCAGGATTAAAAACTTAAAGGATATGAAAGAGGCTGCTAAAAATATTTACTTCAACACTAAGATTCCCTGTTTAATTAAGGGAGGTAACTTCAAGGCTGAGGTTGTAGATTTATTATATGATGGAAAAGAATTCTATACTTTTAAAAAAGATAAAATAAAAAAGAATGTTCATGGAACTGGATGTTTCCTCTCTTCAAGTATCCTTTGTTACCTGGTAAAAGGAAACCCTTTAAAAAAAGCATGCCTTCTTGCAACCCAATTTACTCATCAGGCAATAAAAAAAGCCATCCAAATTGGAAGTGGCCAGCCTATTATCTCTTTTCCCTTAACAGCAGATTGAATTTTATCAAATAAAATTATTCTTTATCTAAAGCCTTTAGCAACAAAGTTCCTGCTTCTTTGGCTTGAATGTCATTTAGGTAAAAGAGCATTGGATGGTATTTACCTTCCAGCCAGAGAGGAATCTGATCATCATAAAATCTGCTGAGAAAATGACCGCTCTGTCCAGAACTGAGGACACTTATAGAATTTTTAAAATCCGATAAATCAATTATTTGACGATAGGATACTCCCCAAATTCCTTTTGATGATGAAGAAAAAGATGCTCTTATTGTAAAACTATCACCATCCTGGGGATAAGGACCTCGGTTAAAAAATTTGAGGAGCGGTGTCTGGCCTATTGGATGCTGTAAGTAAACGGAATTTATTTTTTTCCAATCCCACTTTTCCTGGGGGCCGTATTGTTCTCTGAGCCATTTATAAGCTCTCTCCAGGCTAATTTTTATGATTTCTTCTCTTGTTTCTACAATTGGAGTCTCTTTTTTATCAAACCAGGGAGACAAAGGGTCGGAAATGATTCTGAGAAGCCCGGCTTGTTTAACTTTAAAAAGAGTATCAAAGCTTTCAAAATCCTGGCCAAGCTCATCCATAAAAACTTCCTCATGAAGAAAATTCATAAAAATTTTATATAGAGCAGCTTCTTTTCCTGAGGATATTCGCAAATCCCAGCTGTTTAAGATGTTAATGGCTTCTTTTGATGCTCCCTGTAGTTTTCCAATTTTTTTAATATAGGGAAGAAAAAGCTCTGCCTTTTTGGAAAATACATCATTCTGTATTTTCTTAAGGCTCTCCACACTGTGCTTTTCCTCCTGAAGAAGCAATTCTTCTATTCTGTCTGCCCGGAAAGAAGACAACCAATCCAAGCCTATATAATACGGATAACTATCTGGAATGACATTATTATTGGCAGTAACAATGAATCTGCTCTCAGGATTATAAAAGACAGGCTTTTCCTCTTCTTCAATAAAACCCTGCCAGTTCCCTTCCTCCAGCCAACCAGGGAAAGGAAAAAGCGCTGTTTCTTTAGGTCTTTGAGGAATTTTCCCGCTTAAATAATAACCAATATCTCCTTTTGTATCAGCATAAACGAAATTCAGAGAAGGAGCATCATATAAAGCTAAAGCCTTAACAAACTCTGACCATGTTTGGGCTTTATTGAGAAGATATAAAGCCTCTATAGTTTTGCCTCCCTCGTAAATTGTCCACCTTAAAGAAAGAGGTGTTTTTGAGGCTATAATAGCAGGAGAGATAATGGGTCCACGCTCTGTCCAAAGTACTTCAATAATTTCAGCTTTCTTCTTTCCTTTTACCCTGATTTTCTCTTCTTTTTTAATGAGTGGTTTCCACCCATTTTTGTCCAAGTACATATCCTGAGAGGTATTTAATTTCTCTATATACAAATCCTGAACATCTGCACCTGATCTGGTTAATCCCCAGGCAATGGATTCATTATGGCCTATGATTACTCCGGGAACTCCTGGAAAGGATACACCAATAACATTCAAAGAAGGACAGTGCAAATGAATCTCATACCAAATAGAAGGTAAACTTATCCCAAGATGAGGATCATTAGCTAAAAGTGGTTTGCCGGATTCAGTTCGCCAATCTGCTAATACCCAACTGTTACTTCCCTTAAAATTTGGAGAAGTCAACCAGTCAGATAATACCCCATCGTCTGTATCTTTTGAGGAAAGTCCAACTCCCTCTTCCAATATCTCAAGAGCTTTCTTCGAACCAACCTTTTTTAATAATCTTGCTCTTATAATTTCGCTCTGGTAATCTCCGCAGAGGAGTAAGGCCATTATTTCCTTTATGATAAGGATATCCTGAATACGCCACAGCTGAGGCCGATGGCGCAAGAGTAAAAATCCTGGTGGCCAACTGAATTTTCTTGATTTTATCCAAGAATTGACACCTTTACAATAAGAGAAAAGGAGGTCCTTCAACTCGGGGGAAAGTTTTTCATAATCTTTCTTAACAGCTTCTTTAAGACATAAAACTCTCATGAATCTGTCTTTCTCTAAAGTCTTCTCGCCGAATATCTCAGCCAGCCTTCCAAATCCAGCTCTTCTTGTTAGCTCCATTTGCCACATTCTTTCTTGAGCATGAACATAGCCGCAACCAAAAAAAAGATCATTTTCATTCTGAGCAAAAATATGAGGTATTCCCCATTTATCCCTGATTATTTCCACATCTGCCGTTAAACCTTCAATAAAGACTTTTCCTTTTATCTTGGGAAGGGAACTATAGAGGAGGAAGAAGAAGAAAACAAAAAAACCTAAAAGGAGAAAAAGCAAAGAAACTGGGGCTAATTTTAAGAATTTCCTCATCAAAACTCAAAATTTTGCAGAGAATATTCCTCCATCCCCAGAATTTCATCAGCTCTTTCCAAGACTTCAGGAGAAAATTTTATTCCCTGTTTTTCTGCTGCCAGTAAGTTGAGATGTAATTTTACTTTTTTCATATACTGGATAGGAATATGGGAAGGGCTTTCATTATTTTTGATCCTGATGGCAATCTTACCTGTTTTATAGCCCATATCAAAAAAATCCCAGCCCATAGCTGCACAAGCTCCTAAGTGGGTTGAGAGGAGAAAGCCGCTAAAGAGAGGAATATTATTTTCCTCTGCTACTTTGCCAACAGCTTCAAAGGATGCATTTATTGTGTTATCAGAAAGTTGATAAATAGCATCAATTTTTTTGTTCGCCAAAATTTGAGCAGAAAGGAGAACTTCGCTCTTATTAGCAACAGGAACAGCTACTATTTTCAACCCTAATTTTCTGGCTGCCTTTCGGCACATCTCTAAATAATATACTGAATTGAGCTCTGAAGGAGTCCACAAAGTTCCGATTATTTTAGCTTCGGGTAGGATTTTTTTTATAAAAGCTAATGTTTGTTTTATTGGTCCAGTTGAGGCAATTCCAGTGACATGACTCAAATGATCTTCAGGTGATTTTCCAGCTCCAGCCCGATAAGGATTAGCCACAGAGGTAAAAACAATCGGAATTTCACGAGATGTATTCAAAGCTGCCTGGAGACAAGGAGTAGAAAGGGCACAGATTAAATCTACCCTCTCTCTCACAAAATTTTGGGCGATTTTCTGGACTTCAGCAATGTTTCCCATTCCATTCCTTACAATCAGCCGTACATTCACGCCATCCATCAGGCCCTCATCTTTAAAAGCATGGATAAATCCCTTCTGAGCCTCGTTCAAGTGAGGAGCCTCGTTTACCTGGAATAGGCCGATAGTATAAAGATGTTCCTCTTTTTTATGGCAGCAAAGAAAAGGAAAAAAAATTAATAAAAAAAGAATTAAAACCTTACGCATTTACATTATCCTTGATTTAACTTAAACATAATAATCAAAAATTTATTTTGGAGCAATCTTTTTTTCTTACTCAATAAAATATTGGACATTTCAAATTATTCATTTAAAATATAATTTATATGAATCGCTATTTTGTTGGTACAGCAGGCTGGAGCTATGCTGATTGGGAAGGTATTGTTTATCCGGAAAAAAAAGATAAAAATTTTCATTCTCTTCCTTTCTTAGCTCAATATATTAACTTAGTTGAAATTAACAGTACTTTTTACCGCCTGCCAGTAATTCGCATTTCACTTTCTTGGGTGAAAAGAGTCGAAAATTATCCAAATTTTCTTTTTTCGGTCAAGCTTCATCAAATTTTTACTCATCAGAGAAAAGATTTTTCTCAGAAAGATGTGGACGAATTCAAAATAGGCATTGAACCTCTCAAGGCAAAAAACAGATTGGCTGCTATTTTAATCCAGTTTCCCTGGTCTTTCGCCAATACTACTTACAACAACGATTATTTGATTAATTTGTTCAAACTCTTCACTGACTATCCCCTGGCATTGGAGGTAAGACATTCCTCCTGGGACAACCCCCAATTTTTCAGATTCCTGGAAGAAAACAAAGTTTGCTTCTGTAACATTGATCAGCCTATATTTCGTAATTCTATAAAACCCAGCACAAAAACAACTAACCCTAAATTTTCCTATGTAAGGCTTCACGGCCGGAATTATCAAAACTGGTTTAAAGAAGGAGCTGGCCGGGATGAACGATATAATTATCTTTACAACAAAGAAGAATTAGAAGAGTGGGTGAAGAGAATAAAAGACTTAGCTAAACAAGGAGACAAGGTCTATGTCATCACCAATAACCACTATAGAGGCCAAGCTCTGGCCAATGCTCTTCAAATAAAAAACATGATAAGCGGTGAAAAGGTCAATATACCGTTCCTTCTTCTCAATCGTTATCCTATTCTCAAAGAAATTATAAATCATTTGAAGAAGGGACAGTTTGACCTCTTCCAAAAAGATAAAAAACGTTAATCCTGCTATCAATGATTCGTTCAACAAGAATGGAGAAAGAAGCAGTTGAAAATCTTTGCCCTTCCGTTACCGTCACTTTTCACTTTCCCCCTCAGGTAGCAGGCAGGCGGAGAACCAAAAGTTAGACATTTCGTTTCCCCCACTCCTTCTAAAAGGCCTGTCTCGTCCTCAAAAAGAAAAAAGTATTTCCGGTTGTTCCTGACTGATTTCTGCCGGGCATCAACCACTCTAACCACAAGCTCCACCTCACAACCTACATAACTCCTTAAATCTTTTATCCGAAGAGCAGGTCTTCTTCCTTCGAACAGAGAAAGAGAATCCTTTTCAGGGCTGAAGCCGAGGGAGTCAATGACCATTTTCTCTTTTTCCTTAGAGTCCAGTTCTGCCATCTCCTCCATTCCTTCCAGTCCTCTGAAATAGCGGAGAATCTGCTGTATCCTCCTGGGCTCGAGGGAATCGAAAACCCCTGCTTTGATAAGGGAAAGGAGTTTTGTCTTTGTCAAAGACACCCGGGAGAGAAAGTCTTCTATGGAAAGATACTCTCCATTCTTCCTCTCTTCGATGATTTTATCAGCGGTCTTCAGAGTCAAGCCTTTGATGGAAGTGAAACCAACCCGAATACTTTTCCCCTCGACCTCAAAGTTATAAAGGCTGTAGTTCACATCCGGCCCTAAAATTCTAATTCCTCTCCTCTTTGCCTCCTCAATGTATTCTCCTAGCCCGTAATAGCCGCCTCCGGCATTAAGGACAGCCGCAAGATAGGCAACAGGATAGTTAGCCTTTAAATAGACAGCCTGGTAGGCCATGTTAGCATAAGAGGCACTATGAGCTTTGTTAAAGGAGTAAGAAGAAAACTCTTCCATGACCTTCCACAACTTTTTTATCTCGCCTTCGGTGTATCCCCTCTCTTCTGCTTCCTTAAAAAATTGCTTTTTAACCTGCAAGTCAACCCGCTTTTTTTTTAGACTGCGGCGAAGAAGGTCTCCCTCTTCAGGAGCCATTCCAGCCACCCGCTCAGCAATCTGCATTACCTGTTCTTCATAGAGAAGAAGTCCTCCTGTCTCGGGAAGTATCCGGTCCATAAAATAATCACAAAAGGCAGGCCTCCCCTCCCGACTCCGGAGAAGAGCTTCCTTCATGCCACTCTCAGTAGGACCGGGCCGGATAAGAGCTAAAGCCTGAGTCAAGTCGTAGGTGGTCTCCGGTTTCATACGACGGAGAAGGTTCATCATAGCTGGACTTTCTACCTGGAAACAGCCTATGGTCTGGGCTTTCTTGAGGAGGTTATAAGCCTTTGCATCTTGAGGAGGAATCCTTCTTATTTTCAGCATCTCTTTGGTTCCTGAAATAGCAGCCAACCCTCTCACTGAAAGCAGGTCAAGTTTGATGAGCTTGAGGTCTTCGACAGCATCCCTGTCAAAATGGGTCATGAGATAGCCTTTAACTGACTCTTCCAGGGGAAGATACCGGCTGGCAGGAGCAGGAGTGAGGATGACTCCACCCACATGGAGGGATTTCTCGCAGTAGACAGAAGTAAGATCTGAAGCCGCCTTCCACACTTCCAGGTAACCAGGAAGAGGCTTGGCCTTTTTGAGGAAATCAGGTTCGGTAAATAAGGGAATTCTTTTACTCAGAGACCTGGCTTCCTCTGGAGAGATGCCAAAGGCCCGGGCTGTCTCATAAAGAGCGGAGCGGGCCCGGTAGTTTTTCAGGCTGCAGACAAAAGCTGCTCCTGTTTTGCCCTGACCGTATTTAGCTAAAACATATGAAAGAACTTGATCTCTTCTTCTGGAATCAAAATCCAGGTCTATATCCGGGGGATCATTCCGGTCTCTGTTGATGAATCTCTCGAAGTAAAGGTCAAACTCGATGGGGTTAATATGAGAAATCCCTAAAAGATAAGCCAGAAAAGAGGAGGCTCCTGAACCCTTGAGGTTGTGAAAGATTCGTTTCTTCCGGGCAAATTGGATTACATCATGAACTATCAAAAAATAGGGAGCAAAACCTGATTTTTCAACAATATTGAGTTCCCTCTTGGCTCGCTGTCTTTCTCGCCAGTTTAGATTCTTCTTGCTCCTCAGTCTCGCCACCACCATCTCCCTCAACGTTGTAGAGAAAAGGTCTTCAGGGAGAGGGGGTACAATGTCCTCAAAGGAAAATTGGCACTTCTCAGCCACTTCAAAAGTCTTCTTGAAGGCTTCTTTGGCTGCGGAGCCAAATTTTTTGACGGCCAGATCCCTTTGCCCCGGACCGAAAAATTTCATTTTATCTTTCAATTTATCTCTTTCTGGAGGGAAGGGTATTTTCTTCTGGATGGAATGAAGAAGAATTAATCTCTCAGGGTTTTTTACGAACTTTAAGGGGTTTGCCCATACCAAGGGTAAATCGTAGCTTAGAGACCAAATCAGGGCTTTTTTGAAGTTAAAAAAATCGCCTCCGATGTAAAAATCCTTGTTTAAGAGAAAGGTTAAATCCTCCAGAGGTTTTTCTTCTTTGGCCTGAGGAATGAAGATAACAACCAGTCCTTTTGTTTTCTCCATCTTTTTTCGATTGAGGATTTCCATCAAATTCCAGTAACCCTCTCTGTCTTTGACGATGAACAGAAATCTTTTTCCCTGAAGTTCTATCTCACAGCCAAAGATGGGAGTAAAGCCTCTCTCCAGTGCAACTCTCTTCCATCCACTCCAGCCGTAAAGATTCTCCATGTCGGACAGGGCTGCGGAAGGAAGTTTCCTCTGGCAAATCCAGAGGGCCAATTCTTCCAGAAGGGCACCTCCTTTTCCTTTGCTGTAGACAGAATGAATCCTCAAGGGGACAAACATTTTTCTACTTTGTCAAAGAGGCTGTCTTGAGGACAAACCCTCGTTTCCTCTCAAAACTGTAGAGACTCTCCAGCATTCTCTCCCGAACTGTAAGCAGGGAACCAAACCCGTATTTTTCTCGTACCTGGTCAACAGCAAGCCCCAGCCTCTCAGCACGCTCTGAGTAGGGCTCAAAAAGGGAAAGAGGTCTGGCCTTGACCAGGTCAGAAGCTTTTACCCCGACCAGGCGGAGGGATAGGCGGGAAGAAGAGAAAAGCTGGAGGAAAAGCTCCTGGGCAATTCTGTAAATCTTTCCCATCTCTTGAAGAGGAGTGAGGAGAAGGCATCTTCGGGCCTCGGTTTTAAAGTCAGAATATCTGACTTTGACTTCGATGATATGGGCAAAAAGGCATCCTTGCCGCAAGGGAAGGGTTAATCTATCGCAAAGATAAGCCAGATGAGCCAGAAGGAGTCGCCTATCCCAGATGTCTTCCAAGAAAGTCGTCTCCCGAGACACAGATTTAGGGATAGAAGTAGTCACCACGGGGCGGCTATCAATCCCCCTGGACTGAAGAAAAAGTTCATCTCCGTTCAAACCAAAGAGAGAGCGGAGCGTTGCCCTCGGCAATCCCCACAAATCACCTATCTTATGGATATTGAGCATCTTGAGGATGGCCTGGGACCTGGGTCCTATTCCGGGTAATGACTCTATACCCAGATTCCTCAAGAATTCTTCTTCTCTGCCTGCTTCAATTTCGACCAGTCCGTCTGGCTTAGCCCGGCTGGTGGCCAGCTTGGCCAGAACCTTATTGGAGGCCACTCCCACCGAAACAGTAAGCCCCAGTTTCTTCTCTACTCTTTGCTTGATTTCTCGCACTGTACGTGAAAAAGAAGAATAAAGAGGACGGCAGCGGGTCAACTCAAGGTAGGCTTCATCCAGAGAGGCTTTCTCCACATCCGGAGTATACTGGGAGATAAGACGGAAAAACTTCTCGGAGAAAGCTTCGTAAATCTGGTAGTTTCCTCTTATGAATATTCCCTTGGGGCAGAGCTGGTAAGCCTTTCGCAAAGGCATACCTGAATGAACCCCGTATCTTCGCGCTTCGTAAGAAGCAGTAGAGGCCACCCCCCGTTCATAGGAAAGGCCTCCAACAATGACCGGTTTGCCTCTGAGATAAGGGTTAAGAAGCTCTTCGACAGCCGCAAAAAAGGCATCGATGTCAATGTGGACAATACATCTCCTTTTCATTTTTCTCTTCAGTACTTCCTCAAAACACCAACCACTCTTCCCAATACTTTCAACTCCTTGACCTTTATCGGCTCAAATTCCGGGTTTTCAGGAACAAGGAAGATATCTCCATCTTCTATCCTCAATCTTTTCAAGGTCACTGAGCCGTCATCCAAAAGAGCCACCACCATTTCGCCGGAGCTGGCCGAATTCGTCCTTTCCACAAGCACCCGGTCTCCATCGTCAATATAAGCATCCACCATACTTTTTCCCTCAACATAGGTGCAGAAGATATTGCCTTTTTTTCGGCCTACCATCCACTCCGGAACTTCTACTGCTTCTCCTGAAACATCAAAAATCTCTTTCGGCCGACCTGCTGGAACAAGACCCACTAAAGGCACTCTGGTCTGACTCTCTAAAAGAGCTGGAAAACCTGTAAGCTTCATTTCCCCTCTTTTCCTCACTAAATAGTCCTTTTTCTCCAGGCTCAGGATATGCTTGAAAACAGCCGAAGGGTTGGCAATGTTCAAGAGCTTTCCCAGCTGCCTGACCGTGGGAGAATAACCGTGTTCAAGAAGGAAGTTTTCGATGGCCTTTAAGACTTTCTCCTGCCTGTCTGTTAGTTTCTTTCTGATTTTGTTTACCATTTTGTTCACCATATATATTAATAATGTTTTTTTCTCTCTTGTCAAGCAAAAAATGAATTAACTTGGATAATTCAGAATACTATAGCGGTCCAGATTATAAATGTAGCGAATATGGGTAAAATAAAGGAAATAAATTTTATTCTTTAGACAATTTAAACAATCCAGAAATTCGAGGGAGCGTTTATACTTTCCAGCCGCCAGCAACGATCAAATTTGTCCCAGTGATAAAATCTGCTCTCTCTGATACTAAAAATAAAACCGCCGCAGAGATATCCTCAAACCTTACCAATCTTCCTTTAGGAATTTTTTTATCCATAGGAAGAATTCCCCCCTCCACAGGTCCTGGAGAAACCATGTTTACTGTTATCCCTAATGAAGCCTCTGAAGCAGCCACGCTCCGGGTTAAAATTAAAAGGCCTGTCTTGGCAATCGCATATGGTGTTATCGTCGAAAAAGCAACCAGTTGTTCAGCCCTGCTGTAACCAAGATTGATAATCCTTCCCCACTTTCTTTTTCGCATGCCAGGCAGAGCGGTCTTAAGACAAGATAAGGCACTCCCCAGATTGCTGCGCAGAATGTACTCCCATTCAGATGATGTCACCTTTTCCCAGGATTTGACAATAATAGGTCCAAAGTTATTGACCAAAATGTCAATTCTGCCAAGTTTTTCTTCAACTTTTTTGATTAAAGCTACAGCTTCTCTCTCTTTTGTCAAATCTGCTCGAAAACAAGCAACAATTTTCCCTTTCCCCCTTATCTTTTTAACCACAGCTTCAGCAGCCTGCCTATCGTTTTTGTAATGAAGGCCAATTCCAGAAACAACATCTGCCAGTCTTAAAGCTATGTCCCGGCCAATACCTCTGCTGCTTCCTGTTACCAAAGCTATCTTATCTTCCATTCTTTCTTTTCTGCCTGTTTCGCTCATCCTGTTAGCCTGAACTATTCATAAAAAATGTCGATGTTTATTATAACAAAAACAATATCAGAGTTTTACCTTGATTTTAAGGGAAATTACTCTGATTACTTCATATTTTGTGTTCTTTTTATTAATAATCGACATTTTTTACCATTTAGGCGAGCCGATCTGACGACCTCTACTATGAATAAAATGTCATCGCGAGCAAAGCGTGGCGATCTCACGAAGATCGGCAAAATGTTTGAGATGGCCACGTCGCTTCGCTCCTGGCAACGGAGTCTGCTTCGTTGCAGCACATTTGCGGTGGACGACCACAGCTTCATCGGCCACGCCTCGCAGCCGACGACCTCTATTTTAATAATATTGTCGTTGCGAGCGGAGCGCGGCAATCTGGCAACCTCGACTCGTGAATAATCCAGGTTAGATACATAATTTATAACCTACTGCCTTAAGAATCACAAGTTTATTTATGATCTAAAAATATCTTAAAATTATCTTCCATCATGTAAAAAGAGAGGCTTACAGTTTCATCTGGAAGCATCTTTTTTCTCGTGATAAGAGATAAAGTAGTCACAACAAGGGGAATGCGGTTTGAAGGTACGCTCGCTTTGTCCCAGCGAGCCAAAGCGGCTCGATTCAGGCTTTGCTCTTCCTCCCTCCAGTCGGAAACCGTGCCCGCTCAGCCTTCATACGACCTTCTTCACCGCCTACCCCTCGCTTGTCCTTAACTAATCACGAGAAAAAAGATGCTTACGTTTCGTCTCTTGAATTATTTTTATATCTTATCTAAACTTAGTCTGAGAGGTAAAAATGAAAAAAGTATTTTCTTTAATTTTTTTTCTTCTTCTTGTGATATTTTTCACAAGTTGCCAGACATTCAGCCCTTATCCAAGAATCAGAGAATTTCATAAAGAGATAAATCTTGAAGAGAACAGCAGTATCTACTTCGAAAACTCCCAAGGCGATTTGGAGATTGTTGGCTGGAAAAAAAATAAGATAGAGATTTTAGCCATCAAAACCGGCTCTGACTCTCAGCTCAGACAAACAGATATAGAAACAAAGAAAAAAGAGAAAAATCTTTATTTAAAAACTTACTTTCCAAGAGTTAATGCCAGGAAAGTTTTTGTTGACTTTGAAATTAATGTGCCAGAAAAAGTTCTTTTCAAGGAGATAAAAATTAAAAAAGGCAACTTGAACTCTATTCAAGTTTATGGAGAACTCAAGGCTTTTTTAGAAAAAGGTAATATCGAAATTGAAGATTTTTCAGGCATCTGTGAAGTATTTACTGAAGAGGGCTATATTGTTGCCAGGATTTTTGAAATTAAAAAGGGAGATAACCTGAGCTTTAAGACAGGAAACGGCGATATTCATCTCTACTTACCCTCAAAGCTAAACGCTCAAATAAATGCTGAAACTCATCAGGGGAATATAAGCTCAGATTTTATCCCTGAAGAAAAAAGAGAAGACTCATTAAAAACATGGAAGCAAACTTTTGGCAAAGGTGAAGGCAAAATAACTATAAAAACTTGGAATGGGAGAATAAAAATTAGTAAAATTTTATGAAGCTCATCATTAAAGTAATAGAAATCAGGGGAAAATGTCCAGTGTCACCCCTTTTCAATCAAAAAGCTCTTTCTTTACCCAGAGATAAAAAATTGTAGAAAAAGCAAAAAACAAACAAGGACCGACAATATTAATTCGGGCTGATTTGGTGATACCTAAAACCAGGAATGAATCAAAAAGCCACATTCCCATGGCTACCAATGTCGTTATAAATCCATATTTTTTCAGTCTGAGCAGACCAAAGGCCCCAACATACAGAAAAATGGAAAGAATAACATCCGGAGCAGCAAAGGCATTATAGATTTCAGAGGTTAAAGGCATCGTGGACGGAAAGGGCTTCCCTGCTAATTTTGCCAGCCAGAAAACGTCCGTAGCAAAAGCAACAAAAAACATAATAACTGAAATCACAACAATTCCAAAGGGATATTTCTTTATTTGATTCATACCTTTAAAAATCTTATCCTATATAGGCTAAATTTGTAAAATAATTTTTTCAACTCTACAGTTGACATCTTTTTTTGGGCAAGATATAAGTAAGGTCTTCTAAACTAAAGCCAAGATAATCTTAAACTTTTGGAGGTTTGCAAATGACAAAAGAGATGAAAAGAATCATGGTCACTGGTGCAGTCGGTCAGATTGGCTCAGAATTAACCAGGGCTCTGAGAGAAAAATACGGAAATGACAATGTTCTGGCTACAGGTCACAGAACAAAACCCACGCCTGAACTTCGCGATTCTGGACCCTTTGAATTCATCAATGTCACTAAAAGGGAAACTATCGAAAAGGTCGTAAAAAAATACAATATCGATACTATTTATCATATGTCTGCAATCCTTTCTGCTGTAGGAGAAAAAAACCCTCATCTTGCCTGGGATGTCAATATGAACGGAACCTATAACATCCTGGAAATCGTCAGGGAACATGAAATGACCAGAGTCTTTGTTCCCAGTTCTATCGCTGCTTTTGGTCCTGAAACACCACTCGACAACACTCCCCAGGAAACAATACTCCGGCCAAAAACCATGTATGGAGTAACTAAAGTTGCAGGAGAGCTTCTTTGTGATTATTATGTCAAGCGCTTTAATATTGATGTTCGAGGCTGTCGCTATCCTGGTATTATTAGCTATGAAACCTTGCCTGGCGGCGGTACTACTGATTATGCTGTGGCTATCTATTTTGAAGCTGTAAAGAACAAAAAATACACCTGTTTCGTAAAGGAAGACACCAGGCTCCCTATGATGTACATGCCTGATTGCTTAAAAGCATCAATAGATTTAATGGAAACAGATTTATCCAGGCTAAAGCACCATTCAGATTTTAATGTAACTGCTATGAGCTTTTCTGCAGGAGAATTAGCAGCCGAAATTAAAAAATATATTCCTGAGTTTATCTGTGAGTATAAGCCTGATTTTCGACAGGAAATCGCTGACTCATGGCCTAATTCCCTCGACGACTCAGCTGCCCGAGAGGAATGGGGCTGGCAACCCAGCTATGATTTAGCTGCTATGACCAAGGATATGCTCGAAGTGCTGAGCAAACGTCACGCTGAAGGAAAGCTGAATTATTAACTTTTTTTATCAGTCAAGATTGATTTTATTTTTAAAAAAATTGGGAAGCGAAAAGGCTGAGATCTGTATATCCCGATTGAAATATTTTAGCCCCGGAGGAGGTTCTCTCTTTAAAAATAAGGGATTTATTTCATCTGATAAATAGACAAAACACCAATTTCCTCCCGGGTAAGTAGGAACAGGGCTCTCATAGAAGCAAACATTCTTAAAAAGTTTCTTTAAAAAGGCATTTTTTTCTTTTATTTGAGCCAGATGATAGAGAGAGGAGCCTGTTTGAGCTACCACAATTCCTTCTCGATTCAGACAATTTTTTAATTTTTTGTAAAAATCTTTTTCATGAAGGCAACGAGAAGGTCCAACAGGATCTGAAGAATCTACCAGAACAACATCGAATTTCTTGTTGATTTTCTGAATAAATTCATTGCCGTCTGTTATCTCCAGTTTTACTCTCTCATCTTTTAATGCAGAGGAAAGCCAGGGAAAATATTTCTTGGAAACTTCGATAACTTCGGAATCAATCTCCACCAGCCAGATTCGCTTAACGGGATAACGAAGAATTTCCTTCAGGGCTCCCCCATCTCCCCCACCGATAATGAGGATGTCCTGAGGGTTAGGATGAGAAATAAAAGCCGGATGCACAAGCATTTCATGATAGAAAAATTCATCCCTCTCTGTTGTCTGGATTAACCCGTCCAGAAGAAGAATGCGTCCAAAATATTCATTCTCAATAACCTCTATTTTCTGATATGTAGATTGCTGGCTGTAGAGAAGGTTTTTAATCTTAAAAAAAAGCCCGTTAAAGGAAGAATGGTATTCTCTAATTTCTGATAAATCACCTTTAAAGGATTCTTTTTTGCCGCTCATGCTTCCCAGATGAAAGGTTTTTCATCCGTCATAATTCTTCCCTTTTTTAAGGCATTTATCAAATAAAGGGGTAAAGAGAAAAGACTCTGGTGAAAGTTAGGGTGATAAAATTTGAGATTTTTGACTCCACGAGAGCGAATTCTTCGGGAAATTTCTTTTACAGCTAACTTAAGAGGGTCTGTTTTTTTAGATGCTATAATAAATCCCCAGGGAAGGCTGAAAGAAAAAATAAAAGTCCAATAAGGACAAACAAAAGGAAATATTTCCTTTAAGGTTTTTGCACAAGAAGCAAAAAATTGACAATAGTAGGGATCAGTGCTTCCGGCCTGAAGGACAAAAATACCATTATCTTTCAAAACATTAAAAATTTTCTCGAAAAATTCTCTTGTAAAGAGATAGACTGAAGGGCCTGCTCTCACCGGCTCAGTCAAATCGGATATGATAACATCAAACTTTTCTTTAGTTCTCTTTATATATCGACGGGCATCTCCAAAAATTAACTTGGCCTTTGGGTCAAAAAAAGAACCATCCGACCATTCTGGCAGATACTCTTGACAAAGTTCCACTAGCTTCCTATCAATATCTATCATCACTGTTCTCTCAACTGTTGAATGCCTGAAAGTTTCTCTTTGAGTAGCTCCTTCTCCCCCTCCAATAATTAAAACTTTTCCGGGAGCGACATGAGTGATAAGAGCTGGGTGGACTAGAGATTCATGAAATATAAATTCATCAATTTGAGCTGACTGGATTTTTCCATCTAAAAAAAGAACCTTGCCAAAAACTTTGTTAAAAAAAAATTGAACAAACTGATATTTTGTCTTCCCTTGAAAGTAAATTTTATCTACTTTAAACTGCCTGGAAAAATCATCTGTAAATAACTCAGAATAGTAGAAGCCGTCATCAATCATGGGTCAGTGATTATAACACGGTAAATAATAAACAGTAAACATGCAGTAAACTACAAAAATGCTTAAAAAACTCTTCTTGCTCCTTGTAAAAACAAAATTAACTAATCCAACAGAATAAATGAGACTTAAATATATTAGGAAGCATCTCCAAAACCTTTCTCCTCAACATAGGAATCAGTTATCACGGAAATAGAGATGCTTACAATATATTAAAAATATAGACCTGATCCTCCAATTTTGATATAGTTTTAAGGATAAAAAAAAAGGAGGTATTTAATGTACGGTAAGATAAAGGACGATTTAACAAAAGAAATTCAATCCATTCATGAAGCGGGCCTCTATAAAGATGAAAGAATCATCATGACTACTCAAGGGGCAGAAATAGAAGTTAAAGGAGGACAACAAGTTCTGAATTTCTGTGCCAATAACTACTTAGGTCTGTCAAGCCATCCTAAAGTCATCGAAGCAGCTTGCAAAACTCTCGATGAATGGGGATATGGCATGAGTTCGGTTCGTTTTATCTGCGGAACTCAGGATATCCATAAGGTTTTAGAACAGAAAATTTCCCAATTCCTCCAAACAGATGATACCATCCTCTTTGCTGCCTGCTTTGATGCCAATGGGGGCGTTTTTGAACCTCTTCTTAAAGCAGAAGATGCTATCATAACCGACCAGCTTAATCATGCCTCCGTCATCGATGGCATTCGCCTCTGCAAAGCCCAAAGATATATCTTTAACCATGCTGATATGGCTGATTTAGAAGAGAAACTAAAGGAAGCCCAGGGAGCTCGCTATCGACTGATTGTCACAGACGGAGTGTTTTCCATGGATGGAAATATTGCCAAACTGGATGAAATTTGTGATTTAGCCGACAAATATGATGCCTTAGTCATGATTGATGACGCTCATTCTACAGGATTTATGGGAAAAACCGGAAGAGGAACACCTGAATACAGAGGTGTGATGGGGAGAATAGATATCATCACTGGAACTTTAGGCAAAGCTTTGGGAGGAGCTTCCGGAGGATTTATTTCAGGAAGAAAAGAAATCATCGAACTCTACAGACAACGGTCAAGACCCTATCTTTTCAGCAACACCTTAGCCCCGGCCGTTGTTGGCGCCTCCATTGCTGTCTTTGATCTCCTAAGTGAAACCACTGAGCTCAGGGATAAGCTTGAAGCTAACACCAAATATTTCCGAGAAAAAATGACAGAGGCTGGTTTTGATATTACTCCTGGAACCCATCCTATTGTTCCTATTATGCTTGGAAAATTCGAGAATGATGCCAAGCTTTCCCAGGATATGGCTCGTGATCTTCTGGAGGAAGGAATCTATGTTATCGGATTTTACTACCCGGTCGTGCCTCGAGGTCAGGCAAGAATAAGAGTCCAGCTTTCTGCAGCTCATGAAAGGGAGCATTTAGATAAGGCAATAGAAGCTTTTACCAAAGTTGGAAAGAAATACAACGTTATCTAATAACGTAAGACTAGCAAAAAAACCCAAAAAATAATAAAGAATAGTTCTCTTCCATTTTGTGCGGGTCAAAATCAGAAAATATCCGAGACATATCTTGCTCAAACTATTTGATCTTCCTTGCTTTCTATCTTATCCATGGTGATGCCTGTATAACCATAAAAAATTGAGATTAGTGGATTGAAAAGATTCAAAAAAGCATAAGGAAGATAAAGAAGAGGACTCACCCCTAAAGTTGCATGCATAAAAGCGCCACAGCTATTCCATGGAATTAAGGGGGAAGAAAGAGTTCCAGAGTCCTCTAAACAGCGGGAAAGGTTTTTAGGATGAAGCCCCCTAGAGTCAAAAGCGCTTTTATACATTCTCCCTGGAATGACTATAGCCATATACTGGTCTGAACCAACAACATTCATTCCAATACAACTAAAAATAGTTGCCGTCACTAATGAACCTGTTCTCTTTACTCTTTTGAGAAGAGACTTGGCTAAGACCTCCAGCATATTAGTCTTTTCCATTATCCCGCCAAAGGAAAGGGCACATATAATCAAGGCTACGGTTGACATCATACTCTCAAGCCCACCCCTTGTCAGAAGATTATCCACAAACTCTACTCCTGTCTGGGAAACATATCCGGATTGAGCTGCCTTAATCACTTCACCAAGGGAATTGGATTGAGTCAACATGGCAAAAACTCCTCCAAGTACTATCCCTCCAAACAAAGCTGGTAAAGGAGGAATTTTTTTGACAACCATGATTATAACCAAACAAGGAGGCAGCAAAAGAAGAGGATGGATTAAAAAATTTGATTTTAAAGTAGAAAGGATTGTTTCGATGTCTTTTGTTTCCAGAACTCCTCCTGAAAACTTAATTCCAAGAATAGTGTAAATAACTAAAGAAATAATATATCCAGGTCCTGTGGTGTAAACCATATGTCTAATGTGAGAGAATAAATCTGTGCCAGCCACAGCAGGAGCCAAATTTGTAGTATCTGAAAGAGGCGACATTTTATCACCAAAGTAAGCTCCAGAAATAATGGCTCCTGCCACCATAGACACCGGGATTCCAAGTCCTTTGCCTACACCGATTAGAGCAACTCCCACAGTTCCAGCTGTGGACCAAGAAGATCCCGTTCCTAAGGAAACAATAGAACAGATTACAAGAGTAGCCGTAAGAAAAATACCAGGAGATAGGAACTTTAATCCATAATAAATCATAGTAGGAACGATTCCTCCCTGTATCCAGGTACCTATCATTAATCCTACTATCATCAAAATCAGAATAGCGGATAAGGCAAGAGTGATGCCATGAACCATTCCTTCTTGAATTTCTCTCCAAGCATGTTTGAAGGCAATAGCAATTATCGTTGCCACAGCCGAAGCACAGATTAAGGCAATGTGAGGAGGTTGCTTAAAAATAACTATGGTGAAAAATAGGGCAAGAATTAAAAAAACAACAGGAATCAGAGCTATTCCTAATGGAATTTTTCTCTTTTTATCAGCCACTTTTCTTTTATTCTCACTTAAAGAAAAGAAATTTTATGTAAACAGGAAGCAAAATGCAAATAAATAATAGGGGGTAGAGTAGAGAGCAGGCGTAGTGGTTTAGGTTAGGCCTATCTGTTTCTGCCCCTTTCGTCTGGCAGTGCCTCACTAGCCTAACCATGCTCTATCTCCAGCTCCCCC
>Ga0209986_10000491_pt1 | contig 37680 bp, 46 predicted proteins | sample BlataG_FD_183168 | JGI IMG/M metagenome (GOLD analysis project Ga0209986, IMG submission 183168) | Deep subsurface microbial communities from Black Sea to uncover new lineages of life (NeLLi) - Black_00105 metaG (SPAdes) (version 2) | ecosystem: Environmental > Aquatic > Marine > Oceanic >... | reverse complement strand
AAGCGTTGAAGAAAGGTGCAGACAGATGCATTGCGAAGGGGAATCCGGCAAGTCAGTGCATTGAATTGGCACGTGCTATACGAGAGTTAGTATTATAATACACAACATTTAAATTTTTTATTTCAAATATCCATCAACAAAATTACAAATAATGGATAAAAAATTTTATCATTACGGTAGGCTTTTAAACTAACTTCTCAATATTGTTATCAGGAGTAAGGCAAAACTAATTTTATTTGTTTGGTAAGAGGGGGTGAAAAAAAATGGAAGAAAAAACGGAATTCGGAATGATAGGAAATGAGGAAGGAAAAGCAAAAGAAGGAGAAGGAGGGATAAACCAGCAACAATTAGTGGTCTTCAAGCTCGGTGGCGAGGATTTCGGCGTGGACATCATGCAAGTCCGGGAGATAATAAGAAAAGGGGATATTACAGTGGTTCCAAACGCTCCTGAGTTCGTTAAAGGCGTGATAAATCTCAGGGGGCAGATAACGACGATTATAGACCTGAGAAGAAAGTTAGGGCTGTTAGAGAAGGAATCCGGTGAGGATGAGCAGCAAGAACGCGTAATCGTGGTTGAGGTGGAGAAAAATACCGTCGGGATGGCTGTTGACGCCGTGACAGAGGTAACGTATCTCTCAGAAAGCGACATAGACGAGGTGCCTACAATGGTAAAAGAAAACATAGGGACTGAGTATCTAAGGGGAGTAGGGAAACTGCCTAATAGACTACTCATCCTGATAGACTTGAAGCGCGTGCTGCACGGTGAGGAATTGGACGCACTGCAACAATCCGCATAGGAACACGAGAAATCCCAATGACAAATATTACCAAATCCCAAGTAAATCCCAATGACCAAATCCCAACGCACAAGGCGTAATTTCCAAATCCCAATATATACCAAATCCCAAAAATTTGGTAGTATTGGTATGTATTTGGATTTGGGATTTTAGTTAAGGGGGTGTAAGAAGAAAGTGCGGTTCTCTTTGCCTGGAGAGGATACATGGAGCGAAGGAAAGTTGGCGCTCGAAAACGGGAGTTTATACTTCCGGCGGAGTAACGAGCAACCCAAAAGCCAAAAACGCTCCTTTCTCCCTTTCCTGAAAAAAGAAAGGGAAGAAACAGGCGGCTTCTTCATTCCTATACGCAGTATAAGAGACGTGATACGGGAGGAAAGTGGAATCATGACCATAAAACATATCGGTGATGCGGAATTGCCTGCACAAGAACAGGGTTCGGAGTCGTTACTCTCAACACAACTATCCGCAGACGAGGCGGTGCTGAACGACGTGGAACGTGAGTTGGTAATGAGCATGGAGGCATACACGTTCAACGTTTACTTTACGCATGCGGGCGAAGGAGGTGTGCTATCAATGGAAAAGAACGTAGAGCTTGAAAAAGGGCTTTTGAAGATTTCTAACAATGCGTTGTGGATAATCGGAGGGGCCAGCCACAAGCGAATCACGTGGGACGACATAGTAAACGTGGAGCAGAAAAAAAGGAGCAGATATAAAGGCACGGAATATGGCGCCGTGTCTATTGACTATTTCGGTGTGGGAAGTGCCGATGTGATATCCACTATCGTCATCACGAAGGGGAACACCATTGAGGTCTTAAAAAGACACGTCATGGAACTGCTGAATGAGTATAAAATGGAGGAAAAACTTCCGGACATGGAAAACCAGATACTGTCAATGATGTATGCAGGTGCTTTAGACCTGTCCGCACTGGCATCAACTGCTGAAGCCTTTGGGCTGAGCGAAGAAGAGCTGAAAAATCATCTGGAACACATGAGTGAGCTGGGCATAGTTGACGCTGCGGATCAAACAATGACGAAGAAAGGCATAAAATACGTGATGGACCTGTCGAAAGATGGCACTTTCGGTGGGTAGCCAGGAGGGTGTAGGCAATAGGCAATAGGCAATAGGCAATAGGCAATAGGGGAATGTTTCTGGTTCCCAAATCCCTATTTGGCTATTCCCTAATCACTATTGGCTGATAAAAGAAAAGGAGGTGAAAGGAAAAAGAAATGGCAAAAGTATTGATTGTGGACGACGCCGCTTTCATGCGGATGATGTTGAAGAACATTTTGGGTGCGAATGGACACGAAATTGTAGGTGAAGCAGCAGACGGGGCACAATCGCTGGAGAAATACGCGCAGTTGAAGCCAGACCTTGTAACAATGGACATAGTAATGCCGCAGTTGGACGGTATAGAGGCTACGAGAGAGATTATGACGAGTCATCCGGAGGCGAAAATAGTAATGTGCACCGCGGTTGGACAGCAGGCAAAAGTGCTGGAGGCGATGAAAGCAGGAGCAAAAGGCTACATAGTAAAACCGTTCCAGGCTCCGAAGGTGGTAGAGGAAATAAAGAAGGTGTTGGGTTAGAATGACGGTAGAAGAAAAAGAAGGAATAGGAAACGCGAAGATAAAGGTGCTCGTGGTAGATGATTCTGCGTTCATGCGAGTTCTTATTTCAGACATGCTCAATGCCGACTCCGGACTTGGGGTGGTAGGCGTGGCAAAGGACGGCAGAGAAGGTGTAGAAAAGGCGAAGGCACTTTCTCCTGACGTGATAACGATGGACGTCGAGATGCCGAAAATGAACGGCATCGCGGCGGTAGAGCATATAATGGCAGAAAAGCCGACGCCTGTCGTTATGCTAAGCAGCCTAACGAAGAAAAACGCAGACGTTACGTTAGAAGCATTGGCTAAAGGCGCTTTTGACTTCGTCACAAAGCCTTCCGGCACTCTATCCTTAGACATAGAGAGAGTGAAGGAAGAACTTATAGCGAAGATAAAGAGTGCTTATGCGTATGCCGGAGAAATTGGCAAGGGCATGAAACGAGTTCAAAGTGCAAAGAAATATGACGTTCCAGCCCACGATTATGCCACTTATACGCGTGCGCCGGCAGAAGAGGGAAGAATAAGCAAAAAAGTAGTCGTTATCGGCTCTTCCACCGGCGGTCCGAAATCGCTTGACGAAATCTTTTCCACACTTCCATCCGGCGTTCCCGCAGGAATGCTCGTGGTTCAGCACATGCCGCCATATTTCACTAAATCGCTTGCAGAACGGCTGGACAAGCACTCTCCGGTGCACGTCAGTGAGGGAGAGGAGGGAAATATGATAACCAACGGCTATGCACTCGTCGCTCCCGGTGATTATCACATGACCGTAAATAACGGAAAGATACACCTTAACAAAAAACCGCCAGTGAACGCCATTCGACCTTCTGTTGACGTTACCATGCTGTCCATAGCCGAAACTTACGGCTCAAACACGCTCGGCGTATTACTCACCGGTATGGGTAAAGATGGAGCAGAGGGAATGAAAGCGATAAAAGAAAGGGGAGGTAAAACGATAGCTTGCGATGAGAAGACTTCTATAATCTTTGGTATGCCAAAAGAGGCGATAAAGCTCGGCTGTGTGGATAAAGTCGTCCCTTTATATGAAATCGCAGATGAAATCATGAAAACTTTATGGAGTTGATCAAAATGAGTTCCGATACAGACCTTTCGCAATATCTGAACGTGTTCCTGGAAGAGACAAAAGAGCACTTACAGGCGTTTACACAGGCTTTGATAGACCTTGAGGAAGCGGATGCTGAACGTGCTGTCGAAGCGTTAAACGAGGCTTTTCGCGCCGCTCACACGGTAAAAGGTATGGCAGCCTCAATGGACTTCAGGAACATGGAGCAGTTATGCCATTCCACGGAAGACTTGATGGACGAGCTGAGGAGTGGCAGCCGCAGTGTAACGCCGGAAATAATTGACTTGCTACTGGAATGCTCTACGAAATTAGAAGAGCTAACGAGCAGTATTGAGGAAACCGGAAGCGACGACATTGACGTCTCCGCGGTGATATTAGAGCTCAGGAGTTTGATGACGGAGGAAAAAGAAGAGAAAGAGGGAGGAGCAGAAGCAGTACAAAAAGAAGATGTCAAAATAGAGAAGAAGGTGATGGGAGGACGTAAAAAATACGAGATAAATGTTTCATTGGACAAAAGTTGTGATTTTAAGGGTGCAAGAGGTTTCTTAGCGTTAAATAACCTTGCGGAAATTGGCGAAATTGTCAAAACGGTTCCATCGCAGGGAGATATAGAAAATGATAAGTTTGATTTCGAATTCGAGGTGATTTTGGCGACAGATGCAAATGAAGAAGACGTGAAGAAGGTTCTCGCATCGGTTGCGGACATAGAAAAAGTGGGTATAAGCGAAGAGAAGGAAGAAGTTGCTGAAAAGGAAAAGGAAAAGGAAGTTTTGAAACCAAGTGGAGTAAAGAAAGAGGATAAAGGAAAAGAAAAAGAAGACGTATTAAAAAGCGTTCGTATAAGCATAGACAAACTGGATACCGTGGTTAACTTCGTGGGCGAGCTAGTGATAAACAAAGGTAGGCTCATCCAGATAGGCAGGGAGCACGAAATAGAAGAACTGAGCAGCACGATGGCTGTCGTCGAAAGAACGATAAGTGACCTGCAATACGAGGTGACGCAGATGAAGATGATCCAGGTGGAGCACGTGTTTAACAGATTTCCGAAGCTCGTTCGCGACCTTTACAGAGCGCAGGGTAAAGAAGTTGACTTCATAACTGAGGGAAAGGAGATAGAACTCGACAGGACTGTTTTGGACGAGATAGTGGACCCCGTAGTCCATTTGCTTAGAAACTCCGTTGACCATGGGGTAGAGCTGCCGGAAGAGCGAGAAAGGAAAGGAAAAAGCAGAAAAGGTAGGATAAAGCTGGTAGCACAGCGTGAAACCGGACACGTAACGATAAGCGTAGAGGACGACGGTAAGGGCTTAGACCCGGATAAACTAAGGGAGAAAGCGGTTAGCAAAGGACTCAAGTCTGAACAAGAAGCTTCTAAACTCGCTGATGAGGATGCATTTAAACTCATCTTCATGTCCGGATTCAGCACGGCAGAAAAAACTACCGCGATATCGGGGCGCGGCGTGGGCATGGAAGTGGTGAAGACGAAGGTAGAAGCACTGGGAGGTCTTGTGGATATTCAGTCCAAAATGGATAGGGGGACAAAAATAACGTTGAAGTTACCGCTTACCACCGCCATCATTCAAGCTCTGCTCGTGGACGTCTGCAATAATATTTATGCCATCCCGTTATCAAACGTGCGCGAGATCATAAGCGGGTCTAAGGACGAGACAGAAACGATACATGGGGCAAAGGTAATAACGCTCCGTGATTCCATATTACCACTCGTTATGCTGCAATCTATTTTTGGACTCTCTGCTAATGATAACAATGGCAATGGCAACCATAAGGATAAATTCGTTGTGGTTATCGTGGAAAGGAGCGAAGGTCGGATAGGTTTAGTTGTGGACGCAGCCCTCGAACAGCAGGAGATAGTGGTAAAGCCACCGGATGAACGCATGCAGGGTGCTACGGGGCTCGGCGGCTTCACAATTCTCGGTGATGGTAGTGTCATCCCGATACTTGACGTTTCTACATTAACTCTGGCGTGAAAAAAGGGAAGAAGAAAAAAAAATGGACGAAAAGGATAGGATAGGAGGAGCGGGAATGGTAATGAAAATGGAGGAAGGAGAAAGGCAAGTGTTCTGGGATTCCGTGCTCGAGCTAAACGATTTTCAGAAGGACGCACTGAATGAGCTTGGCAACATAGCCTCGTGTCATGCGGTAACGTCGCTGGCAGAGATGACGGGAGTGACAATAAATATAGAAGTGCCAACCGTGGAAGTCGTGTCGATAGAGAATACGGAAAAACTGATACGGGTAGAGAAAATAGTTGCGGGAATCTTCGTTCAGCTTAGCGGCGGATTCTCCGGCTACTTACAGGTTCTGTTCCCGGAGAAAAGCGCTTTCCGTCTCGTTGACATGCTCCTTGGCAGGATGCCGGGTGAGACGAAAAACATAGAAACAGAAATGGAGGCATCGGCGTTAATGGAAACGGGTAACATATTAGCTTCTTCGTTCTGCAGTGCCATTGCGGACTTTCTTCAGTTTGCTCTGATGCCCACCCCACCCTCTTTTGCTTTTGACATGATGGGTGCAATGGTGGAAAGCGCAATAGTAGCAGTGGTGCAAACACAAGAATCCGAGCACTTCATCCTGCTCAGGTGCGATTTTCAGGAGGAGGAGAGGAATGCGATCTACGGCTATATCCTGCTGTTTCCACAACAGGACAGCCTGAAAGAGATACTATCTTCGCTTGAGGCAGCGGCAGCAGGGGTGAAATAAAATGAAAGAAAGAAAAGAAGGACAGGGGGTTTTAGAATTTGAGCTAAACGCTTTTCAGAAGGATGCGCTCAATGAACTGGGTTACAGAGCCTCGCGTCATGCGGTAACGTCTCTGGCAGCGATGACGGGATTGACAATAAGTATAGAAGTGCCAACCGTGGATATAGTGCAGTTGGAAGATGCGAAAAAACTGGTAGGCACAGATAAAAGCGTTGCAGGACTCTTACTTCAGCTTGACGGTGGATTCTCAGGCTACTTACAGGTTCTATTCCCGGAACTAAGCGCTTTCAGTCTCGTTGACATTCTCCTTGGCAGGATGCCGGGGGAGACGAAAAGCATAGAGGCGGAAATGGAAGAATCGGCGTTAATGGAAATAGGTAACATATTAGCCTCTTCGTTCTGTGATGCCATTGCGGACTTTCTTCAGTTTTCTCTGCTGCCCTCTCCACCCTCTTTTTCTTTTGATATGGCGAGTGCAATCGTGGAAAAAGTAATGAGAGCGGTGAAACAAGCACAAGTACCAGCAGAGCGCATTATACTGTTCCAATGTGATTTGAAGGAGGAAACCGAGGAAGGACTTGACGGCTATATCATGCTGTTTCCACACCAAGACGGTCTAAACAACATATTATCTTCGCTTGAGGTAGCAGCAAGCAATAAGGGTGAAAGAAGATAAGGAGGAAAGAAAATGAATGGAAAAGAAGGACCAGGGGGGTTAGAGTTCGAGCTAAATGCTTTTCAGAAGGATGCGCTCAATGAACTGGGTAACATAGCTTCGTGTCATGCGGTAACGTCACTGGCAGAGATGACGGGAGTGACAATGAATATAGAAGTGCCAACTGTGGACGTCGTGTCGATAGAGGGTGCAGAAAAAAAGATAGAGAGAGAGAAAATGGTTGCAGGAATCTTCGTTCAGCTTAGCGGCGGATTCTCCGGCTACTTACTGGTTCTTTTCCCTGAGAGAAGCGCTTTCAGTCTCATTGACATACTCATGGGCAAAATGCCGGGAGAGACGAAAAGCATAGGGACGGAAATGGAGGAATCGGCGTTAATGGAAATAGGTAACATGCTCGCTTCTTCGTTCTGTGATGCCATTGCGGACTTTTTTCAGTTTTCTATGATGCCATCTCCGCCCTCTTTTTCTTTTGATATGATGAGCGCACTGGTGGAAAACCTGATGGTAGCAATGGCAGAAGCAGAAAAAACTGAGCAAGTCATTTTGTTCAAATGCGATTTCAAAGATGAAAACGAGAAAGGAATCTACGGCTATATCATGCTGTTTCCACATCACGACAGTCTAAAAAATATGCTATCCTTGCTTGAGGCGGAAGTAAAGTAAGATAAAATAAAAGAGAAATAAAATGGCTACTGAACGATTGGAATCGGAAGATGAGGTGGAAAGGTACTATGCGGGTATCGGAGAAATGAAGGTAGCGCATAATCCACACCAGTTAGTAATAATGGGGCTTGGCTCTTGCATAGGACTTGCTCTTTACGACAGACCTGCAAAAGTGGGTGGGATAGCACATATAATGCTTCCTGAGGGTAAAGACGGCAGCAATACGGGAAAGTGCTGTAAGTTTGCGGACAGAGCGATTCCCGTGCTGATAAAGGAAATGTTGCGACATAAAACCGCGAAGGAGCGGATAGTGGCGAAGATGGCAGGTGGAGCATCCATGTTCTCAGCGATGGACAGTCTGCAAATAGGGGATAGGAACGCAATAGTAGTAAAAGAAGAACTAAAGAAGGCGGGAATACGGCTCGCGGCAGCGGACACCGGTGGAAATTACGGTAGGACGGTTACTCTGGATACGTGCACGGGGGTATTTAGCGTGAAGACGAAAGACGGGATTAAAAGTATTTAATTTCAAAAATTGCCTAAAATTGAAAAATTGCCGGAATTGAAAAATTGCCGGAATTGGCTAAATTTGTGATTTCTTGGAAGTGCAGTATGAGGCGGTGAAAATAGCAAGGAGTTCACTGCATTCTTCGTATACCTGCTTGACGTCTATCCATGGAAGCATCTCTGCTTCGACAGCAACCTCAAGCCAGTACTGCGTTTCACTTGCTTCTTTCATGCATAAGTAACTCCTGAAAAATCCCAAAACCCAAGCACCAAATCACAAACAAATCCCAAATCCTAATTTCAAAATTCAAAACAAACCTTTCTTTAAAAGCGTTTTTGGTAAAGTTTTATGCAAAAAGTTTGTTTTGGGCATTGGAATTTTGATTAAGCTGAGATGAGATAAATGATTTTCCCGACTCTCTGTGTTCTCTGCGAGCTCCGCGGTAAAGAAGTACAATTTTTGAATTTTATGAAATCTACGAATTTTTTGAACTTTTCTTATATATTCTTTCTCTTGTATTCACGCACGTAAATTTATCTTTCGCTTCCCCGGTCATTGTTTCCGTCTTGCCTATGATTAAGTAGCCTCCGTCGTTCAAAGCATCGTAAAAGTCGAGAAATAACCTGCTTTGCAGCTCCCTTCCGAAGTATATCAAGACGTTCCTGCAAAAGATGATGTCGAAGTGCGAGAACTTCTTGCCCGATATAAGGTCGTGTTGCTGGAACCGCACAAGATGCTTCACTTTGTCCTTTATGCGGTATTTGTCATTCCCATCCACGACATCAAAATATTTAGATACTTTGGATTTACTAATTTTTTTCAGCGCCTCTGCATCATAAATACCGGCTTTGGCGACACTTAGCGCTTTTCCGTCAATATCAGTCGCATGTATCGAAGCAATGAGGTTATTTAGCCCAGGACCGAGTTTTTCGTGGAGAACAATGCCTATCGTATATGGCTCTTCACCGATGGAACACGCTGCACTCCATATCCGCAGTATCCTGCTGTTTCGCTTTACCTTCTCCGAGAGCAGTTGTGGTATCACCATGTTTTTAAAGGCATCAAACGTATCCGCGTCCCTGAAAAATTCCGTAACGTTTATCGTTATTCCGTCAAGAAGAGACTTGTATTCATCGTGATTTTTTTCTAAAAACCGGTAGTATTCGTTGTAAGAAGTACCTATACCTATTGCTTTCATCCTCAGGTCTATTCTTCGCTTTAAGTAGTTATCCTTGTATTTACTGCAATCTACACCCGTTCTCTCGTATATCTTCTTCTTTAAAAGATTTAAACCAAGTTCTCCGTTCAATACCATGGCATACCTCGTGCATAAAATATACTGTTATAAGGGATATAAAATCCATAGTGACATAAAAAACTATCTTATACCGAAATATTTTTTAAGAAACTATTTAAAATTTTTTTCGTTTAGCTAACCACAAGATTACACAGATTTCCACGAGAAAACAATAATAGGAATCTGCTTTCAGTACTCTATTGGTCATTATAGCCCCTATTAACCCCAATTTCTTGTGTTAATTGTGGGGCTCTGCCCCACGATCCCGCAAGCCCTGTAAGGGCTTATGTGAACTCTCGTGGTTTTTTACATTAGCTTCGCAGACGAAAAGCGAATAATATTTAAATGGCTTTCGTCATTCATTTTGAGGGATGAAAGTGAAAGCGATTATACCGTTTAAGAAGGAAGGGGCAAAAACGAGATTAGACGCGTTTTTAACCGAAAAAGAGAGAGAAGAGTTCGCAATCTGCATGTTAAAGGATGTTTTAGTTGCGTTATCAGGGTCGGAGATAGAAGAAGCGAGGATAATTTCAACGTGCTCAAACTCGAATTTTGAGTTAGACGTAAAGCAGGAGTTAAAGCTGACGGTTAGAGAGGATGAAAGGGGGCTGAACGAGGTGTTGAACGAAGTAATAAGAGAGGAAAAAGAGCCGGTGCTGATAATAATGGCGGATATTCCGCTGGCAACGCCCGAAAGCATAAATGAACTCGTTAGGCGTGAGGAGGACGTGGTGATAGCACCGGGTAGAAAAGGAGGCACAAACGCTTTATTTCTGCGCAGACCTTACGAGTTCTTCGTTTCTTATTATGGAATTAGCTGTTTGAAGCATGTAGAGATGGCGAAGCGGCGGAATTTGAGCCACGCCGTTTACGATTCTTTTTTTATCAGTGCGGATATAGACGAAGTGGATGACTTGATAGAGTTATTGGTTCACGGTAAAGGTTTCTCGGCGGAATATCTACGAGCAATCGGCGTTTGTCTTCGTGTGGATAAAGAGGCGAAGGTAAGGGTAAGCGTGGACCGGGAAAGAAAAGGTGGGGATTTAGAGGTAGGGAGAAACGGCGTCTAATATTTCAGACTGATACCCAGGATGATTGCTGTCCATCAGAAATACCATAAAATTATTCTGTTTCCCTTCATTGAAGACCGCTAAAATATTTTTCTTCTGCTTGCTCGAAAAGTCATTTTCTTCCAAACAATTCGATATGTCTTTCGTAGTCATATAATTGTGACAATAACCCCTAAACATAGAAGAGGTTAGACCTAATACTGAAAAATGGTTGAACGATTTATCACCAATCCTGGTCTCGGCTAAATTAGTGAATAGGATCATCTTAACAATGCCGTCTTTAATGTCACTCATACTTGGAACCAAGGCATTTTTGCTGTGTTTTTTCTCAATTAAAAATAATTTGCATTTTTTGATTCACCTAACCTGTACCTTTTCCCTTCCAAGACAACCAGTACCCCATATTTTGGCAAATTTCTTGAAGGATAAGCATCATAATATTTACCCCCAATATGTAAATCATGACCGAGATAAGTCTTTAGTTCCTGCACGGTTTTATTATAGATTCTACCAATTTCTAAATTCGTAAAAATTTCCTTTTGCTCATCGTTATAACTTTCCAATAGACCAAGAGTGATAACGGGAAATATTAATTTGGTTTGTGAACGCTCGAACATTCCGTTGATTTTCCTTTTCGCTTCTTCTATCATGGCACTTCGTTCCTCAGAGGCATTGTGGACACAACAGCCGGAAATAATAGCCAGGATAAGGATGTTGCATTAAAACGCCACTACGCCTGTCACGAGCGATGTCCTTCTCCCATACAATATCTTCTTTAAATCTCCATCCGATGCTTTCCATCCAGCAAACAAAATGAAAGGGCAGAGCCACTCGCTTCCCTTCCCAGCTAACGGGTGAAATATTTACAACGTTATGCCCACCGGGTTTAATGATTCGATAAAGTTCCTTGAATCGGTCAATCAGGAAATTTTTATAATATTCGTATGAAGTATCTTTCCGTCTCCAATATCTGATTTCACCGTCTAATTTTTTAACATGTTCCTCATAATTAATCGCATTGAGATAGGGAGGGGAGGTAACGGCAAGGATAATTTCATTATCGGGAATGGTTTGCATTACATCAAGGCAATCTCCCTGGATTATCTTGCCAAGTCCAACCTTTTTGATTCGCATCTTGAATTGAGTCCTATAAAAGCGTTTCCCCACTTCTAAAGCGGAGACAACTTGCAAGGCTTTTGCTTCTCCAATTCCTTCAAATTGTGTTAAATCACTTACTTTTATTTCTCCTTCCAGATTGTCTTTCAGATATCTAACCACGTCTTTACTTAAGTCAAATACATTTTTACCCTTTGTCCCGTGTCCTAAGACGATGGCTAATAAGTCCTCTGTGGTGATTGCTTTTGGATTGTCACAGGCTAATAATTTCTCTCTTGGTCTGGCATCTTCACTAACACTCATAAAAACCCCCTTCTTTAATTGTTATCTTTTATCAACATGTTTAGTAACTACTAAACATAAATAACTTTGGAAATACTACACATCACACTACCAAAATAAAAACAAAAATAGAAAACTTTATTACTTCAATGTTATCTTCCTTTTTCAAGGTGAAAGAAAAATGGAATTGGAAGGAGTAGAAATAGAGGATACATTTGCTGAAGCGTTCCCGATAAAGGTTGCGCGAGTGTTGATAACGGCGGTGAATGAGAAATGGGCGATGGAAGCGGCGAAGGAGACGACGGGTTTTGGCACTTCCGTAATAATGTGCCCCGCAGAGGCAGGGATAGATAAAATAGCATCGCCAGAGGAGACCCCGGATGGAAGACCAGGTGTTTATATAATCATCTGCACGTTCGGCTATAAGGCATTGGACGAGCAATTGCTCGCGAGGATAGGACAATGCGTTCTCACCTGCCCGACAACGGCGGTTTTTAATGCATTAAAGAAGGAAGAAAGCGAGAAGGAGTTCAACACGGGCTTCAAGCTAAAATTCTTTGGCGACGGGTTCGAATCGGAGGAGGAACTTTACGGCAGAGCGGTGTCGAGGGTTCCGATAATGGGCGGTGAATTCGTGATAGAGAAAAACCTGGGAGCAAAGGAGGGCGTTGCCGGTGGAAATATATTTATCCTTGCGAAGGACCAGATGTCCGCGTTAACCGCGGTTGAGGCTGCCGTTTCTGCCATTGGGCAGGTAGAAAGCACGATAACTCCTTTTACGGGTGGCGTAGTCGCATCTGGCTCGAAAATCGGCTCACAGAAATACAAGTTCATGCACGCAACGATAAATGAGAAGTTCTGTCCCACGCTAAAAGACAAGATAGAAGCGTCTGAGCTGCCTGCGAACGTGAATGGCGTTTTTGAGGTGGTGATAAACGGACTTAGCGAAGAAGCGGTTAAGGAAGCGATGAGTGCGGGAATAAAAGCGGCGGTGAAAGTACCCGGGGTGGTGAAAATAACGGCGGGTAATTTCGGTGGTAAATTGGGGAAGTACCAGCTCAGGCTTAAAGATGTGTTGGGGCTGTAATAAAGTCAGTCTTCGTTACCGCCGAGAACGCGGAGAGCGCTGAGATGACAAAGAAAGAAAGATTGAACCGGATCAGGAGAGCAATACCGGTGCCGCTATCGAGGTACATTGCAATCTTGGACTTGCCCTGCTGGAGTCCGCCTACGAGGCTTGCCTGGCTTTTGAACTTGTGGTAAATAATTCTCCTGGCTCTCTGCGGGCTCAGCGGGCTCAGCGGGCTCAGCGGTAAACAAGTACAGAACAGAGAGGAATAAACGCTCACTCATGGGCAAATCCTCTTCCTCCTATTTTTAAAATCCCTTTGTGATGTGAATACACGATTATCTTTTTATTGTGTTGTAGCATAAATATTGATGATGAATATAATGGGGGAAATAAAAATTTCGGTTACGGCGGATGTGTATAAAGCGCTGTTAATGGAGAAAAAGGAGAAGGAGAGCTTAAGCGATGTTATATCGCGTCTTTCAACAAAAAATCTGTGCATAGAAGAAGTTGTGGGCACTCAGATACTCTCAAGGGCGGATTGGGATGAAGTGAAACTTGAGTTGAAAAAGGCAAGCAATTTGACACTAAGGAAACTCGGTAAAGAACGGGTATAAAATGAAGCTGTTAGACACAAGCGTGTTAATTGACATTGACATCGGTGGCAAAGAGGTGCTGGAAAAAGCAAAAGAGTTGGACACGGAAGGAAAGCACGCCATTTCCACCGTTTCACTCTACGAGTTTTATTGGGGTATATTTCGGAAATATGAAATTGGCTCAAGAAAATACAACGAAGCGATGAAAAAAGCGGAAATATTGCTTTTGAGGTTCTCTTCTCTCTCAATAACGACAGAGATTGCAGTAAGAGCAGCGAAAATTGGAACAGCACTAATATCCAAAGGTGAAGAAATTGGCATCAATGACACATACATTGCAGCTACAGCACTTGTACACGACCTAACGCTCGTAACCGCAGACGTAGCACATTTCAAAAGGATTGAGGGATTGATAGTGGAAGCGTGGTAATTTTTTTTTTGAAAATCTGTGTAATCTCGTGGTTAAAATTTAGTGAGCCCAAAGCCAATCTTCGAAAGGAATAAACGCAGCACTCTGAGGACATAGGCAAGTCCGCTTCCTCTATTTTCTAAATCCTTTTTATTGTGTTGTAGCATAACTATTGATGATGAATAATGGGAGTAATAAAAATATAAAGGTGGAACTCACAGAATTAGAAGACTTGGTTAGGCACCAGTTTAAGAAAATCGCACTTTTGGAAGAAGCAATAACCACGGGTTCATATGCTACCGAACATCCCGGTTCCTCCGATTATCAAAAACTCGAATTTCTTGGAGACCGTGTAATCAGTCTGATATTGGCGGAGAACCTTCTCGTGTCAAAATCTCTCGATGAAGGAAAAATGACCTTTCTGAAGTCTGAACTTGAAAATAATGAGCGATTGGCTGACTACGGGGAAAAAATTGGTCTCAGAAATTATATCAGAGCCGGTGAGAAGAAAGAAAGAATAAGCAAAAATGTTATCGCAGACGTTTTCGAAGCTATTTGCGGTGCAATATATCTGGATAGCGAGGAATCTATCAGAATCAAGGAAGTAAAAAAGTTCTTAATTAAATTTGACATCTTTGAGAGAATAAAAGAAGAAATGTCAAGTGGGGGCGAGTTCCTTCACATTAGAAACCGGTTCGAGAATAAGTTCAGGGAAATAAATCGCTGCAACCCGGAAATAGATTTCGAGTATAGTTCAACAGGAGAGGGACACCAGACACGGTGGAAGATAGAAAAGTGCTCGATTAAAGACATTCAAACGGGAGAATACGTCGAACTAAAAGGGGTGAAGAGCGACACTGGGTTTAATAACAAAAAAGATGCCGAAACTGATGTAATTGATCAGGCGTATGAATACATGGAAAAGAGGGGGTGGAAATTAAAACTTTAGGATTTCTACCCTCTGGATATTGAGCAATTACAAAAAGCCGATTTCTTTGTTATGCGAACATCACGCCCGTCTCCTTAGCATTTAGATAAGAGTTCAGCCTGCCCCCCAATACCTTCTCTATTGCTTTCTCGAAATCTTCCATTTCTATTGTTTTCTTATTCTCTTTTACTGCAAGCATCCCCGCTTCGGTAGATATTGCCTTTATATCAGCACCAGTGGCATTTTCAGTATGTGCTGCCAGAGTGTCTAATTTTACGTCTTTTCTCAATTTCATCTTAGCCGTATGTATCTTGAATATCTCCTTCCTTGCTTCCATATCAGGCATTGGTAGATCTATGATGCGGTCGAACCTTCCGGGACGGAGCAAAGCGGGGTCGAGAATATCAGGTCGGTTTGTCGCTCCTATTATCCTCACATCGCCTCTTGGATTGAAACCATCTATCTCTGCTAAAAGCTGCATCATCGTTCGCTGCACTTCTCGCTCCCCCGAGGTGCCGTCCTCTACTCTGCGAGCCGCTACCGCATCTAACTCGTCAATGAACACTAGAGAAGGAGCCTTTTCCTTCGCCAGTGCAAAAAGGTCTCTTACTATCCTCGCACCTTCGCCTATGTATTTCTGCACTAATTCTGAGCCAACGACGCGTATAAAAGTGGCAGACGTGCGGTTTGCAACAGCTTTTGCAAGCAATGTTTTTCCCGTACCCGGCACGCCGGTCAGAAGAACACCCTTTGGTGGCTCCACGCCTACACGCTCAAACCTCTCCGGGGCAGTCAGCGGCAACTCCACTACTTCCCTTATTTCTTCTATCTGCTCCTCCAACCCACCTATCATTTCATAATTCACGCCCGGCGATTCTATTACTTCCATACCATAGACCGCGGGGTCTTTTTGAGTAGGGAGCACGCTTACCACAGCCAGTGATTGTTGATTCATTCCTACTTGTGCGCCGGGAATAGCTTCTTTCGGGTCTATAAACTGTGCGTAATTCACAACGAATCGAGGTCCTGTGCTGCTCCTCACCACCATCCTTTTACCGTCTATTACCTCTACAATAGTTCCTATTATCAGGGGTGGTACACGCAACTTTTCTATCTCCGACCTCAATTTCTTTATCTCTCGTTCATATCGAATTCTCATCCCCTCGTAATATCGCCCCTCTCGCTCTATCTTCTCTTGCCTCTCTTTCAGCAGATTGTTCGATTCCTCCAACTGCCGCATCTTATCCTGCAAATATCTTGAATAATCATCGCCATACGATACACCGCTATTGCTGCTCGCTTTCATCTTACCTCTAAGAAATTATTTTACTTCTCCGGTTTATAAAAATATAAAAGTGAGCGAGAATATAAAAGATGCAGTGTGAGATATGTGGCTTGGAAATAAAAGGAGAAGCGCAATACATAAAAATAGGCGTCTCTAAGCTAAGAGTTTGTAAATCTTGCGCACGCCACGGAACAGTTGTAGAAGTTGATGAAGCAAGGCGCACGGCTGAAGTAAAAGGTAGTGAACAACCGCAGCTTGCCCGGGCTAAAGGAAAATCGAGATTATATGAGCAGATGGACCGGGATATAGAAGCGGGGATAGAAATCGAGGAGAATTATGGAAGAAAGATAAAAGAAGCGAGAGAAAAAGCAGGGCTAAAACAAGCGGAGCTTGCAAAACGGATAAATGAAAAGCAATCTTTGCTGCGGAAGATAGAAAACGAGGAGATAATACCAGACGAGGGGCTGAGGCGGAAAATAGAGCGTGTTCTTAAACCCTTTTTGGCATGAAAATCCTAAATCCTAAGTAGGGTTGAGTTTCGGATAAACATAGGACACTCGAACATACCTCATTTTATCCGATTATGTTTAGTCATATATAACACTTTTTATTATAAACTCCGTTGATTTGATCACTTTCAAAGACCCGTCCTCCAGTTCAATATTAATTTTAAGATTCTTTGACCTGACATCCAGGACACAAAATACGAACAAGTTGATTAAATCTTTTGGCAGCTTAATCTCGTGTTTCAGGATGTCAATGAATCCATACTCTTTATCACTGCCCTTATCGTTCTTTCGCCTTACAATCCGTAAAAAATAGATTTTATCAGACTTGAAATGTTTAACCGCCTTATTTTCCAGATTCACGTTCTTGAGATCGTCCATATGCTTGATGTCCCCCTTTTTGATCTCGGGATTGTTTGAGACCAATTGCGAATATTTTTCATAAGCAACGTTAAAATCCTTGATCTTGACGTCAATCTCCTGTTCATCGCGGAATTGCAGTTTATTCCAGAATTTCTTTGAAAAGACGCTGTTAAATCCTTCCACCTGCCCGTTATTCCACGGGCTTCTCGGAGCTATGTAGAGCGGATAAACGCCCAAATTAAGCAGGAAGAACGCAAGTTTGCCAATGTACTTCTCATGTGACAAATTAGCTCCGAATGCGGAATCGTTATCTATTTTCAATATTTCCGGGATCGGGTGCGTCTTCCATATTTCTTTCAACGTCTTTATCGTCTCTTCAGTAGTCTGTCCTTCAATTCTCTTTGCTATTCCCTGCTTTTCCGGGCGGATGTATTTGCAAGAGAGGAAATTAATTCTGTTGTCTGAGCCTTTGAGATACTTCGGACCTATGAAATCAATGCTCATCATGCTTTTACCCAATTTGATCAGGGTGTATTCAGGGTATTTCATGTATTTGCTCTCCCCTTTTTTCTTCTTTGCCTGGCTTTTCACCATCCCTTTCTCCTCCAATACTCGATCTACATAAGATTTTGAGACTTCTTTGCCGGTCTGTTTTTCATAATTTTGCTTGACCACCTCAGAACCGATAAAATAACTGTCTTCTTTCTCTAAATCGCTCCTTATTTTTATAACTTGCTCTTTTGTTTCAGGCGTGTATTTTCTGCATTTTCCCTTTTCCCGGCCTCTGTTGTCATTTGATATTTCGTTTTCATCCATCTGTATCCATTTACCTACACTATCTTTGCTCGCCAGTAGATGACGTGCTATTTTACGGTTACTCCATCCTTTCTCGTGCAGCTCTTTTGCTTTCTTACGTTTAAATATTAATAACTTTTTCTTCATTTCGGGCACTTCTTTTACACATAAAAGTGTCCTACTTCTATACGAAACTCAACCCGGTTAATCTTGATAAAAACCAAGGACATTTTTGAGCACATAAAAGCTTTTTGATTCATTGTCCGTTCAAAATCCCACTGAATGAACTTTGAGCAGATACTCAAACTCTTCTTCTTATCAGATACAGCACAGTCATCAATCCAATTATTACGAATACAGCTTCAAATCCGGGCGATGACGTTTCGGTTTCTGCTGGTGTTGGTGTTAGTACTGGCGTTGACGTTGGAGGTCTTAGTTCAATGGTCACGTTATCGCTCCGGGCAATTTTTTCGCCACTCTGCACTGATTTGATATAAGCTTGAATTTTAAAGTTTCCGCTAAAAGGGAATTCTTTTCTATTCCACGTGTTAACGGCATAACTTGATTTTCCACCCGGACCCATGTCTATCTCTATTAATCGTTCAGCAGGCAATTTCCAGTATTTAGCTCCCTCATCGGGGTAAACTATCTCTACACCAACACTGTAATCGTTTCGATATATAATCGCTTCGCCTTTATTCTGGACGGTGACGCGGAGTGTGACGGATTCGCCGGGGTCAATCGTTACGGCTCTATCGTTTAACAATGATGGTTTCGGGTTTTCAACTTCGATATCAACGAACCGGAGCTCAAACGCGGACGTCTTTTCGAAATATCCCGAATACGCAACCACCGCGACCAGCAGTAATAGTATTGCTAATACAATTCCTATTGCGATTCCCGTTTTCATTTTTATTTTGTATTTATTTAGCTCCTTTATATATTAATTACATTATACACCTTACACCAGAAAATGAGAGGATTTAAAGAGAGGTTGGCGAAGGAAGGGAAGTTAATAGAGATTGGGCGAAGTGTATCGTCGAGATACGAGGTTGCATCTATTTGTGCAGAGTTTGAACGTAAAGGAAACAAAAAACCCGTTCTTTTCCACTCCGTTGACGGCACGCATAAGGTTATAATGAACGTATTAGGCGGAAGAGAAATACTGGCGGAGTTGCTTGGTACCTCTACCTCGAATATCGCACCCTTTTTGGCGAAAATCGCGGAAGGTGGAGAAAGGGAAGGTAGCAAGGTGAAAATAGTCGAGGATTCGCCGACAAGAGAAGTAGTTAGCAAGCCAGATTTAAGCGAGTTGCCGATATTAACCTATTTCAGTGGAGATGGTGGCGCTTATATCACGGGAGGCGTGGTTGTTGCGGAATTGGATGGAGTGAGGAATGCGTCAATTCACCGGATGATGGTTTTAGATGAGAAAAGATTGGCGGCGAGGCTTGCCCCTCCTCGTCACCTGTATAAGCTGCATCGTGAAGCGATAGAAAGAGGAGAGGATTTAAAAGTGGGAATAGCCATAGGTATGGACCCTGCGGTTCTTTTAGCCGCTGCGACAAGAGTTCCGCCGGGAAACGAATTTGAATATGCCTCGGCATTGAAAAGAGAACCGGTAGAGCTTTTCAAATTGGACAATGGCGTAGCAGTTCCTCATGCTGAAATCGCCCTGGAGGGGTTCATAGGCGAAGAAAGGGTGAAAGAAGGTCCCTTTCTGGATATTACCGGCACTTATGACCGCGTAAGAGAGGAGCCAGTTATCACGCTTACGAAGATGTATAGCAGAAAAGAGCCGATTTACCATGCCATTCTTCCTTCGGGCAGTGAGCATAAGCTGCTTATGGGTGTGCCTTACGAACCGTTGATATTTAGGGCAGTAGAACGTGTGGCACGTGTGAAGAACGTTTTTTTGACAGAAGGCGGCTGTTGTTATTTGCATGCGGTAGTGCAGATAAAGAAGGAGGGCGAAGGAGAGGCGAAAAATGCGATTATTGCGGCTTTCGCTGCTCATCCCAGCCTTAAAAGCGTTGTCGTTGTTGATGACGATATAGACATATTCGACCCGAAAGATGTGGAGTATGCAATAGCAACGAGGGTTCGATGGGATGAGGATGTGGTGTTCATACCAAAAGCAAGAGGGTCTTCACTTGACCCTTCTGCAAAAAATGGGCTGACGACGAAGATGGGAATAGATGCGACGAAGGAATATGGAGAAGAAAAGAGGTATGAGCGGGTTGTAACTACTGAATAGTAAAATAAGATAGGTTTTTATAGTGAAGAATACGAATATTTCACGAGGAGGGATGCGGAAAATGGAATCGTTTGTAGTAGAAGAATCATTGAATTCTGTAAAGGTATTCTGGCTTGAACAAGAACAATTGGTGGAAGAAATTCATAAAGTTGCAAGTGAAATAGGCGAAGCCAATGAGAACGTATTGAAAATCATCTTGTTTGGCTCGTTAGCAGAGAGAAGAGGTGTGCCGGGAAGTGACGCGGACATTTTAATCATACTCGAAAGAGATGATAAACCGTTTATGGATAGGATTGCGGAGTGGTCAGAGAAGTTCTCAATGGATTTTTCGGTTGAAATTTTCCCTTATACGGAGAAAGAGCTGAATAATCCAATTGCTCAGGAAGCGGTTAAAAGTGGAATCACATTGTTTGAGCGGTAAGAGATAAATGAAAGGAGGACGCATTCCAGAAATGAACGAAGAGATAGTGAAAGTATCAAGACTTTGTTACCAATGCGGGGAATGCACGGCTGCATGTCCACTGCGAAGGGTATCAAAGTTTTCACCGCGTGGTTTTGTATATAATCTTAATGCAAATGGTGTTGATACCGCTGAGAACGAGCAATGGAACTGTTTGATTTGCGACAATTGTTATACTATATGTCCCCGGGGCGTGGATTTCCCGGCTCTTATACTAAATTTGAGGAGTGAAGAAGATGCAAATGCAAAAGAAGATATATTAGCGCACAGCGTATTCTCGGAAATAGCTACTTTTATGACTTTCTTTGACAAGGGCGTGCCTACGGAGTTCAAAGGTGAAACGGATGAAAATAGCGAGTATGGCTATTTCCCCGGCTGTTTGGATTATCTCGACCTGTTCATGGACGTTGGCGTGAACTTTCATAAGATAGGCGATTACGCGATAAAGCTGCTGAATAAAATAGGGATAAAGCCGAGAATTGCAAGCTTGAAATGCTGTGGTCACGATGTGCTTTTTCAGGGCAATTATAAGGTTTTCGAGCAGCTCGCCGCCTATAATACGGAAAAAATAAAGGAGTTGGGTATAAAAAAGCTCGTTGTGAGTTGTGCTGAAGGTTTTTTTACTTTCAAGAAATATTACGAACTGGAAGCCATTGGCGTTGAGGTTATACATATTTCTCAATTGTTGAGCGAGCGAATGGAATTCTCAGACGTGGAAAAAGCACGTAATCGAGCCATAACAGTCACATATCATGACCCTTGTGCGATGAAACGTTTTCAGTTATACGAGGCGCCGCGAGATGCGATAAAGAAATCAGGCGTAAAATATGTAGAACTGATGCGTTCTAAGGATAATTCGCTGTGCTGTGGTGTTAGCGGGATGATGAACTGCAATGACATGAGCAAAGCACTCAGGGCGTTCAGGCTGGATGAAGTAAAAGGAATGAACGTGGACGTGCTGATAACCACCTGTCCGAAGTGCTTATCGCATTTGAGTTGCTTGAAGCACGAGAGTGAGAGAGAGGAGGAAAAAGAGACGGAAGGAGAATATAATTTTGAGATAGTTGACCTTGCGGTATTTTTGGGGCGGTTATTGTTCTCTGTTCATAAAAACTCGATTTGAAATATGCCCTATTCAAATGCACTTTCTTCTCTTTGGTAAGAAGATTTAAAGCTCGGATAGACGATAAGAACCCAATTCGTTCATATCATAGTGTTCATACATTTAACCTATATACTTTAACCTCGTTGCTCGCATAGAAAAGCGTATATCCTTCAATAGACTGGTTAGTCCAGAGCCGATAGTAAGTTGTCTGATTTGTGAGATTGTTCAGACAAACCAATCGCCCATTATCATCGAAGGTCATCCTGATTGACTCATTGAGCGGTGTTGGTTTGTATCCCGCAGCGTAACCTATTATGGGTGCTATAAAAGCATCGTTTAGAAAAAGCATCAGGTATACTTCTGAGCTATTGTGTTTCTGTTTGAAAGTTCGAGCTATCTGCAATCCTTTGTCAGGGTCAGTTGCCATCATGACCGCTGAGACCGCCTTTACTTCCTCGTCTGGAAAGTGCATCTGGTCAATTACCGACCTTCGTTGTGCGAAATACGCTAATGAATTTCCATAGTCCCACCAGTTGATAAATAGCGAATCTGGGTCTGTATTGTTTTTGATGTACAAAAACGTTTCTTTCCATTCGGGTTTAATAGTAGAGGAATAACGCACGTCATTTTTTAAAGAACCAATAACAGGATTTACGAGGGCGATGCCAAAGATTATGAGAACAGCTACTGCTGCCAGCTTTTTCCATTTCAATTTTTGCTCTTCCTGGCTTGCTACTCCCAATATGAAAGAGGCTCCAATGCCAATTGTTGTGTACACAAACATCGAGAACATATCTATGAAATGATTTGCCCGGACTGCGGGAATCATGGTTGCGAGCAGTGCAGCAAGGAGATACAAACCGTATTTTTCATTGCGCTTGTAAAGAGCATATACACCAACCGCGGTCAGGGCAATCCCAACCAGCAGGAATGTACCGAAAAGAGTTTCAAAGCTTTCGGGTCTCGGTGGCATGAGGTCACCTGTGAATTTATAGACCAGAGGACCTTCTGTAAATCGCAGCATCTGTGTGGCTCTTAGTATCTCCGCGGGACCACGCACCGGATAGAGAATTAACGCTACTATAGAGCCTAAAAGCAGAGTAGAGGAGATGAACACCCACGTTTTCAGCAGATATTTTTTAGCCCCCCTCATAGAATTGCGGTGAACCAAATAGAAAGCAGATAAAAGAAGTCCGTAAAAAATAAGTATCGCATGAAGGATGAAGTATCCACCCCACGTGAAACCCGTAACGCCAATAAGAACTGCTGGAGCGAGAATTGTAGCCAAGTAGACCGCTTTAGTTTTGAATTCATCAGGAAAAGGATTTTTGGCTATTTTAAGCGCTTTCCATGCAACCACAACAGTTAAAATGATTAGAAACAGGGAAAGAGCGTCGTGGAAGACGAACCCTTTCATGGTTCGGAAGATTAGAAAATGGGAGAAGGAAGCGAGCAACCCGGCAACGACACCTGCAGATTTATTGAACAGGCTTTTTGCAAACCAGTATATAACCAGCACGGTGCCTGCTCCGAGCAAGGGTGGCACCAGCCCCTCAGCGATAGCCATACTGGACAGCGAGAATTTGAAGGGGATAAGGTCAATTATCCAGCCCACGAGGGCAAGAAGATAAGCCATACCGGGCTGATATAAAGGTGCCGAGCTGAAAGGGTCTGGAACTGCCGGGTGTCCAAAGCTGTAAATATATTCCGCCTGTCTTGCCATATAAGCATCGTTATCCCATTTTGTCTCCCACGCACCGTCCATAAAGCGTATTGTAAATGATAGAGCAAACAGTAAAATGATGGGGAGTAGCTCTTCTTTAAATCTCTCCCAACTTGCACTTTTTGACATGGTTGTGCACCAATAATTAAATTAGGAGGGTTATATAAAATAAACTATGCCCGAAAAAATAGTTGTAAATCCCGGAGAATGTGCATTAGTTGTTATAGACATGCAGAAGGACTTCTGCTACGAAGACGGCGCTTTGTTCGTCGGTGCCGCAGTAAAAGCGATAATACCGCGAATACGCGGATTGATAGAAGCAGCAATACGAAAGAAAGTGCATCTAATATTCACGCAGGATTGGCATTCGCAGGACGATGAAGAGTTTGAAGTATGGGGTCGGCATTGTGTTCGAGACACAAAAGGAGCAGAGATAATAGACGAGCTTTTTTTAAAAGAAGCTTATGCAGTGAAAAAGCAGAAATATAGCGCTTTCTTTGAAACTGACCTCGATGCACATCTAAAAGAAAAAGGAATAAGAAGATTGATTTTAGCAGGCGTAGTTACAAATATATGCGTGCTGCATACTGCAATAGACGCTTCTCTCAGGGGCTATGAGACGATAGTGCCGGAGGATTGCGTGGCGGCGTTAAGCGATTACGAGCAGGAATACGGATTGCGGCATATTAAATCCGTATTGAAGGGGACTATCACGAGTTCGGGTAATATCGTCTTTTGAATTTATAAAGTATATATGCCGTGATAGGCGGAGTAGCCTCTCAAATTTTTAGATGTTTATCCCTTTTAGTACAATATCCCCTTCGTTGACACCAATATCATTAGCGATAACCCAGCACTTTGCCTTTAGCAGGAAAAATATAGGGTGTTTTTCATCAGAAAGTCCCTCATAATTCCCCTGACCTTTACCTATTACAAACTTTGAATTTTTATATACCTCTTTGAATTCAGCATTGCATGTTTCGAGAACGGTTCCAGGTGCACTCGTTCCGGATGATAATATGGATGCAACTTTATCAATTCCCGCCTGTACGGCATCTTTATACGTCACGTCATTTATAACGGGTATCTCCCTGACTATATATATTACCGGCTTTTTCATCTCCTCTATTAAAATTCTATCGAAAACTGATTCACCAGCATTGTCGCCAATATACAGAATCTCATCGGTTTTATCTAAATACGCCTTAAATTTATCGTAATCGAATATTGCAAAATTCTGTTTGTGCACTTTATCTATTTCCTCTTCGATATTGAAGTTTCTATTCACGCCAAAGTCTATCACATTACCCGCAATTGCAATTCTTATCGCTGTAAGGAGCTTGTCATTCGATTTTTCCACTTTATTCTTCAAAGAGGGGTATAATGCCAGGGCTTTCTCAGTGCTCGCCCTTTTTAGTTCATTGTATGGGTCAAATACGCCCGTAATTTCCCTTACTTTCTCGTATATCAGCATTCCCGTTTCTGGCGGGGTGCTTTCAAGTGGAATGTCCCTTAGCATCGTTCCTATTTCATCCAGGAGTTTTTTTAGTTTGTTTTCATCTCCCGTTGCTATCCGCCCTGCACGGAGTGCTTGATTGAAGAAGCAGGGAATACAGTCAAGATATGTTCTCATTTTAATTTAGTTAATATATCCGTGCTTCCCATTAATATAGGAACTTCTTCTACTCACGACTACTTACCGAACTCCCTGCCCAGGATTTCCATCACCTGGTCCTTGTTTTGTATGCTGCTTGTGGCAGCTACGACTTTTCCATTCTTGAAATACACCGTGAATGGCAATCCCATGAACAATGCACATTCAGGCAAATTTATGATAAAGTCTGCCGCAGGGATGTCAAAATCCTGGTCGCGGAATGTTACATGCGGATATGTCCGTTCCAATTCTTCCATAACACTAAAGACGGGGACGCACATTGGTCCCATTCTGCCACAGCAAACCATGACATTTTCATTGTTTTCCACGACTTCCTTAACCTCTTGTTCCGTTTCTAGATGTTTGAGATTTGTGTTCAGCATCTTACTTCCCCCTTTGAATATATAGTGGCCGTCAAGCCAGCAGGACCCGACCCTGCAATGACTACGTTTTCCATATTATCCTCCTTTTTTTAAAATCTTTGTTAATTAAAAAGATAATTTATTTGCCACTTAAATTTAAAAAGATAAGTGTTTTAGATTCGTATGGAATGGTTCACCCTCGCTCTTTTCGCTTCCACACTATGGGCAGTAGCAATATTAGTGGATAAGTTCGTTCTGACACACCATATCAAAGATGCCTTCTCCTACCAGATTTTCCTGACAGTTACATTGATACCCGCCGTTTTAGTTCTTTTTATCTTCTCTTCTTTCCGTAATTCGCCCCTGGTTTATCTCACGATTCTCGTAAGCGGGATGATTCTTGGCGTAGCTTTCGTTCTTTACAATAAAGCGCTTCTGGTAGAAGAAGTATCGAGAGTAACACCTTTATTTTACCTATCGCCTCTTTTCGTACTCCTTTTCGCATCATTATTCCTTGCAGAGAGCCTGTCAATGAAAGAGTATCTTGGCATCGGACTTATGGTTTTCAGTGCGATTTCCGTCTCTCTAAGAAGGACTGAGCACAAATCCAAATCCATATCCCTATCGCTCTCACCTGCATTGTTCATGATTCTACTTCTGGATTTAATCCTGGCAGGCAAAGACGTCATCGCAAAATTCTTCTTCTCATACGTGGACTTCTGGTCATACCTGTTCTGGTTCATACTCGGTGAGATTGTAGGAAGACCCCTTCTCTTACTCCTCCCCGGCATCCGGAGAAAATTCGCTGCCGATATGAAATCGCTCTCATCGAGAATATGTTTGCTTTGCTTTATCAACAGTTCCATCGTGTGTGCGGGTTTTGTTTTCTACTTCAGTGCGGTTTCCCTGACGTATGTCTCTCTCGTGAGTACGATGCTGTCAACTCAGCCATTTTTGGTTTTCCTCGTTGCCACCGTACTCGCGGTTTTTTATCCGGAGTCGCTAAATGAGCGCATAGAGAGAAAAGGGATTATCATCAAACTAATTGCAGTCGTTATGATTATTATCGGGTCGTATTTAATCGTATCTTAAATGAAGATTTGGAAAGAACTTTGCGTCTGATTTTGAAGCTCAGGATTAGCTGGGAAGTAGAGTACTTTCAATATGAAATTGATTTTAACCGATAACCTTTTATCTTGGTATCCTCTCCAAATTGATTGGTAATGCACTGAAGATATACAACTCCCCAGAGTTATCCTCAGGTCGGACATACTGTTCAGTCATGCGCAGATATCAATATGCTACTGCACTACGTGATATGTCATAGAGAATATACCACGCCCAACATACACCCTTCATCCTAATCCGTATCGTAGTCCTTCTCCGGAAACCTCTTTGCCCTAATCAGTTCCGCAAGCGAAGGCAAACAAAAACGTTTACTGACCCGATCGTAGATATACTCATACGCACTCACACCTAACTTCTTCGCCGTCTGAACGATCGTCAAAAAGGTATCATTTGCCTTTGTGCCGTCTTCGGTCATGGTATGCAGGCTCACGTCACGCTTGCGAACCTGCGCTCTCGCACCCAATTCCGCATCGTTGTTGTGTAAAGGAAGTTCTGGGTATTTCAGCACCATCAAGAGTTCCGACTTCTTATCCTTACTCTTTGCAATCCGCTCATCCAAAGCGGGATACCCGGTTTTCGTGGAAAACAAATGATCAAATTCTGCCGATAGTGCTTCCGCCTCCTCGTGAGGCGAATTTTCCCCGAACTCCAGGAGGTTTCGGAAATAAATCCAGCATTTTACCAAAAACCCGCTCTCGTAATTGTGCAACCAATTTTTTAGACAGCCCGAATTCACCCAGCAGGTCGAAGGCTTCCTCATTGAAGCAATAACTCCTTGCTTTGCCGTCTGGGTCACCGCGCAGTATATCGAGAATGGTAAGACGGTCTTTGTGAGGCGTCGTGAAGTAAGCGGTGTAGTAGGGATTGCAAACGATCTGCGCATAGTGATTCTCCCCACGGACTCTGGAGCTGGTATCATCAATCTGCTGGTAATCAGTAGAGAGCAGCCCAGCCAGAAAAATATCAGCCTTCTCCTGATGGAAAAGTTCATTGTTCTTTGTAATAATGCGTGAAATCTTCGCTGGAGAGATCAAAATCCTGAAATTGTCTAAAAACTCGTGTATCTTTGGCTCTGACACGTTAGCAACATGTTTAAGCGTGCAAACCAGCGATTTCACACCAGGTCCGAATTCTCCTTCAATCTCAGGCGGTAATTTCCCCATGTAGGTCTTGTTTTGGGATGGGGAGTAGTAAATCTCTTTCATATATTCTTCTTTTTGAGGATATTTTTGGGTTTTCTTTCTTCTTCTGAAGAGATGTCTTCGTTCGGTTTCTTCCTGGAGGGTTTAGTGTCTGGTTTGGCTTGCTCTCCTTTTAGGAGATTGATTGCATCTCGTAACTTCTGGTTTTCTGCTTTTAATTTTTCATTCTCCTCGCTCAATTCTTCAATGAGCTGGAGCAGGATGCGGATGACTCCTGCCAATCGTTCATCCGCAATTTCATCAGGGCGGATATTTAGAGTCTTTAATGTTTCTGTGATATGTGATCGGTTCATGGTAATACCTTTTACTCTCGCGACATACATATTCCAGTAGAAATTAGGGTATAATAAAACTTTTGTGTATTTATGGCATCTGTCAAAAATGATAGCATTATCGATGATTCTGTATATTTGCAATTTTTGAGTTACCCTTTAATTTGAAGAGGATACCTTCATTTGCTTGTCAGACTTCAAAATTTAATTTTCGCAGTGCACCCTTATTGTTTCTTTTTTTCTTTTTGTCATATTATCTACCTTTTTCTATTAGTTTTAACAGTGCCCGCTTGTTCAATACCCAGAAAATATCCTCCCAAGTAACTCTTTAATATCCTCCTCAGTTGGTTGGTCTTTTTTCTTCCCCATAATCTGTTTAGCCTTATTGATACAAAGTTCATTTAATTCGTCTTCATTTATCTCTATTTCCTCATCATAATGTCCTTCATTAATTTCATCTATCAACCTAGATTTAACTAATTTAAACATAATCAGAAGCCCCAATCCTTTCTTACCATGTTTTTTGATTAATTCATCTATTTTAGAAAGTTTGTTCAAAGAATTGTTTGACATATTCAATCTCCTTGTTGGTTATGTTATCCATAAAGGTGGATAAAACATCTTTACTTGTTTCTCTATCACTTGGTTTTATTTTATCTTGGATAGCATACCAAACAATATTTGTGTCTACCTTTCCAACAAATTCTTTTGTGGCATCATATCCAGCAGCTTTTCTTATACCCCTCAAACCCTCTTTTTGATAGGTTACTTGATATTTTTCAATTAAATCCCATGAGGAATACACTATGTCAACTATTTTATATGTAAAATAAAACTCTCTTGCGAGTGGTGTAGAGTAAGCAAGAGCTTGTAATCCTACTTCCAGTAAAGGTCTTCCAATTTGTAAGATCTGTCTTGTAGTTTCCTGTTCTGGCACTGTACGTCTTGATATAGGAATTTGTAAATCTCTTTCAACTTTCTTGATTATTTCTCTATTTGGGTTCAGATACCAAACACGTTCATTTCCGTATTTTTTAGACCATCTTTTGCGCACATATCCTCTTTTATACAACGCTTGTAATGAATTATAAACGTGCTCCCTTCTGTCATCTATTTTATATGCAATGACATTTGTTCTAAACCCATGACCCCTGTTATCATAAAGAAATCTTAGAATCCTCTCTTCTACTGGACCTGCATGTGGAACATTAAGATCTCTCATTTTCTTTATCCCAAAATCATCTCCTCAACTTTATCTTTTGCCTGTTTTATTATTTCTGTGGCTTCCTGTTTTAATTTATCTGCTTCTTCCCCCCTTCTTTTAACTTCTTCGGCGATTTCGGTTTGAATTTCAAGAGGCGGAACTGGGATTTTGACAGTTTTCAAATCAGGTTGGCTAATACTGTAATTCATTGCTCCGACTGTTTTTCTTTCTGACTGACTAAAGCCAGCTTCGCTATTCATGAAGGCTGAAAAATAATAAGGATTAATTCCTTCTTTTAGCTTTATTCTCATGATTTCCGAACTAATCACATAATCTTTGTGTTCCTCCTCTACTACTGCAACTCTTCCAAACGACCCTTTTCTGGTGAATAGCACATCCCCTCTGTCTAATTTAATATCTTTGTTAATTTGGTTTATCGATTTATCGATGAGTAGTACCCTCTCTAAGGATATTTTCCCGGGTGTTACGTTCTCTACCCTCAAGTAGGGCGTCCCTTTTTCAACATAATTTCGGTAGTCGTATCCATTAACGAGTGAAAGGATTATATCATTAATTGTTTTTAGAGGATATAGCGAGTTTTCTAACATCCTTTCAATTTCCATAAACTTCGGCTGATAATAAAAGACATCGTGCCTCTCCCCTTCCTTCAAATCCTTTAACGTAACAACAAAGCTCTTCTTCTCCTCAATCTCTGGAATTCCTATGCCCAGCTTGTCCAAAACATAATCGTTTATCCCTGCGAGTAAATCTTCAGCCTCTTTTAACTTCTCTTTTCTCTGCTTGTAGGCTTCTCCCATTATTTCCGCAATGCTGTCTTGTATTTTACAAGGTGGGATAAGGATTTTGATTTTTTTGAGTTCTTCTGCAGTTATCGCTGGATAATTGGATCCTGTCATCCGTTGTTCTAATTGTGCAAGGCCAAACCTACTTTTTAAGATCGTATATAAAAATAGTTTGTTTATCTCTTCTTTCGGTTTTAATATTCCAAAACCAGTTGATGCTATAGCACCATCTAATTCATCTGGAACGATAGCAATAGCACCACGATATGGTCGAGTTGTGGATACAATAATATTCCCTTTTTTAATAAGCATACGAGCTCTGCTCGGTGCTTCTTTTCCAAGTAGTTTTTTATAGGAAGTTACCTCTCCAAGTTTAGTATCTATACCATTTATCTCCACGTAGATAAACTGTTTTTCTGGCATCCTTGTAGGGTCTCTTGTTTCAGATGAAATTTCGGCAATATCCTTTAACTCTTTGATTTCCCATTTTGCATCTTTCAACTCAGTTAAAATTTCTCTAAACTTAGGTTGGTAATAGAATGGGTCAAACCTCCCCTCCAACTCGCCCCGCATCACCGCAAAGGCAAGCGGGGCGTTACTAAAATCCCTCTTACCATCTTTAAACCTCCCCCAATCTTCCAAAACCTTAGAAAAATCGTTCTTATCCGGCCTCCCGGTTGCATCATAACCCACATGTTCAGCAATAGCCATAAAGATAGGATATTCCCCCAAATCTTCTCCTTCCCTCTTCTTCTGCAGGAATAACAGAGATGCTTTAACTCCGGAACCGCTTGGCACAAAGGTTTGCTGTGGAAGTGAGACAACGGCCAAAATCTTGGCATTCTCCTCTATAAAGTCTCGAACATAATTTAACGACGAATTGGTGAGGATGCCATCTGGTAGAACGATGCCCATCTTTCCACCGAATCTTAGGAGATTAAGACATCTTTCAATGAACAAAATCTCGGTTTTCTGGCTCTTTCGCTTTCTATTTTTAGAACCCAATTCGTATAGCTCTAATATCTTTTGATCCTTCTCTACAGCACCAAAGGGTGGATTTGTGAACACAAGATCGTACTTGTTGGGTTTTATATCTCGTCTTGGATCAAAATCTTCGAAATCTTGTAAGGCATTGGCACATTCGATGTTACTATGACCATCTTCATGGATTACCATATCCATCATGGCAACCCTTGCTATGCGGTCATTGATCTCTATTCCAAAGATCTGTTTGTTTGCAAATCTCCAAATTATGTCTTTTATCGTGTCCGGATCGCCTTCATAATCCTTGTTGACCCTTTCCCGAACCAAATTTAATGAATAAAGCAGAAAACCTCCAGAACCACAGGCTGGGTCTATTACTAACTCTCTTGCGTTAGGCTCAAGCATCTTAACCATAAATTCCACGATCTGCCTCGGAGTGAAGTATTGACCATACTCGCCCCTGAAGAATTTACCCAAAAATTTCTCAAATGCTCTACCTTTTGAATCCAGATCAGTCTTTGCCAAGGATATATCCTGTAAGATCTCCACGACTCTAAATACCATCTCATCAGAGAGTTCTATGGGTGCTTTAAATACCTCTGGCTCATTCCGTTGAGCCTCTTTATACAACTCTTTAACTCTCCCAGCGATTACAGAAGGGGACTCATGGCTGCCGATTTGATACTTATAATAATCTCCAAATACTGTAAATCGCTCATCATATATCTTAGAAAACATCAGTTTGCTCATCTCATCGAAGGAGACTGCAGGATCTCTCTTTCCACCTTCCCATATTTCATTATGGCATCGTTGGAATTTGTTATTTAATTCATTCAAGCTCGCATACCTAAGATCGAAGAACGATTTTTCACGCTCTTTTTTAAACTTGTATTTTGGTAATTTACCATATTTCGGGGGTATCTGCGATATTATGTATTTCTCCAATGAACTGAGAGACGGTTTGCTCGAAACATCATAAGATAGCTCTTCTTCGCCACAAACGAGAAGTAGATACTTTGTGTTTAGGAGGTTAGCATTACCCAACCCCTCTCTTTTAGCTATCTCAATATTCCTCTCAGAAGAGTCTGCCTTTACCTCCACAACGATAAAGACCTTTTCATGCTCGTCATCTTCATAAACCACCACATCAGCAGGATAGGGAGGTGCCCTACTCGGTGGATAAACTTCCATTTCTATCCTATTCGCGGGATATTTGTATTTTTCAATTAGCTCGACATAGACTCTTGCTCTAACAGGCTCTTCAGGGTCGGTAAATTGATACGTTTTTTTCTCCTTTGTACCTTCGTAGGTTATCCTTCCTTCTCGTATCGTTATAAGCTTCTTTTCTTTGCCTGTTGCTATTACATCCTCTGTTGTTTTATATCCTGGCATTTCACCCCTCCTTCATCAACCCTTCATCCACGAAACTCATATAACTATCGCCACCTATAATAATATGGTCCAACACCCTTATCCCCACCAAATCACACGCTTGAACCAACCGATTGGTAATCCCAATATCCTCCTCACTCGGCTTCGGCTCCCCACTTGGATGATTATGCACGAAGATTAGCGCAGCCGCAGACTCCTTTATCGCCTCTTTTATCACTTCTCGTGGATGCACTACACTTGCTGTCAAACTTCCTTCTGAAATTGTTATATCGTTAATTATTTTATTTCTTCCGTCCAACAGCATCACATTGAAAACCTCTTTCTTTAAATCTCTTAGATAAGGCTTGTAATAATTGACTACATCTTCAACTGATTTAATTTTCTTTCCCATTTTGGTTTTCTCTCTCAAAAAGCGTTTGCCTATTTCCAAAGCTGCTTTTATCTGCGCTGCTTTTGCCATACCAATTCCTTCAACCGAGCATAACTCCGAAAAGCTCGCGGAGTCTAAGTTCCTGAAGTTACCAAAACAGTCCATCAAATTTCTTGCTAAATCCTCTGCGCTTATCCGTTTAACACCATCTCCGGTTCGTAAGATAATCGCTAAAAGCTTAGCAGGCGAGAGATTTTCGGCACCCTGCTTCATCAACATCTCTCTCGGCCTTTCCTCCTCAGGCCAATCTTTTATTGTGGGTTTATATTCCCTCTTCTTACTTAACTCTTCTTTAATCTTTTCTCTAAGAACATTACAATCCTCTTCTGTTTGCAAGCCCAATTTTTCAACAGCATCATTCTTTATTATTCCCTCAAAATTCGTATTCTCGTCTTCTGCCTTTTTCAATCTCCTAAAAAAGATTTTCCCTGTTTTGCTACTGTAAGGATACGCTTTGTTTCGTATTAAGAAACCTATCAATTCTTCTCTTGTTTGCAATGCAGGTATTTGATAACTTTCTTCTTGGAGTTTTTCCACTTTTGCAGCATCTCTTATCTTTATTTTATACTCGTTCATTTTTTCAAAACTTTTTTGCTCTGCCCTTTATTTCTGCAAATAAATCACGAAAAGCATCATCTGCAACATTCAATACCTTCACGCCTTCAATCTCATAAAACTTCTCAAAATGCCTATCGTCAACCAACATCGCGTCAGCGTTAGTATTGCTTGCAGTTGCAACATGCATTGAATCCGCTGCATATAAATTACGTTCACGCATAATCACCAATGCACGATTAACAATACCTTTTGTAATGCCAACAATCTTTATTTTCTTCTTCCGTTCTAAATCCCTCATATCTGCAAGAAAGAAGTTTATTGCATCTCCAGCTTCGTCATACGAAATCTCGCCGAGATTTGCTCTTTTAATGAATCCTCTTGTAATCTCCAGCAGCGTCCATATTGACGTTTCACCCTTATTATGCTCGTCCAATTGAGCAAGTACCCATTCAACATTCTCGCTACCTTCTTCTTCCCAATAACACTTAAAGAGAGCGCTGGGCTCTAAGTATGCGATCATATATCTTGGTCTTCTTCTTCTCTTACCTCTTCAATAATCTCCCCGCTTTTTATTTTCGATCTATTCTTAAAAAATTCCCGCATTTCACTCCTTTTTGACCATTTCAATTGTTTCCTCTGCAAAAAATCTGCCAATGCCACTCTCAAAAAATCACTTTTACTTTTATACCCCTCCTTCTCCATGATTTCTTCTAATTGATACTTTGTAAAATCATCTATTTTCGTGCTCACGGTTTTCATTTTCCATCATCAAAGTATATCTTTATTGGTTTACCTTATAAAGTTTATCATTTTTTGAAAAACATATCTGCTTCGTGGCGTATTTGCTCACCCTGATTTTTTCTTAAATAGTAGTAAAATTAATAGCTAATAAAATAATAATGAAACCCATAGGATTGCTTGTTCACGGACCGGAGGTAATAGACGAAGGCGAAGCGGAAGAAGCGATAGAAACGCTAAAGGAAGCGGGATTTGAAGTAGAAGCGGCTTTGGGTGGAATAACGGGTAAAACCGCGGTTATAGACGCGGGTATGCGGCACGTAATAGACATAAGCAAGGATATGAAACCCTCAGAAGTAGTGGAAGATTTTGTTAATCGTGGAGTAGATTTTATCGTATTGGTGAACCATGCGAAGACCGAAGAAAGCGGCTTCATGCTTGGTGAGGGCATTCTAAGGAATTTTATTGATAGAGGTAGTGCGAAGGCTAATCTTTCTTTTGCGCAATTAGAATACAGCAGCGGGATTATTATTCGATGGTTTGTAGAGCCTGGGGATGAGAACGTATATGGAAAGATAACGGGAGTTTTCAGTGCGTTCGAGGAGAGAGAACCGCACAAGCTTGAATCACGATGCAAAAAAGACGTTCATTCGGATTTGATGTATAGAGAGATAAGTGGTGTCCATCCCGGTGAGAAAATCGTTGTGGATGGCGTTGTTATCGGAATGTCCTCGCATGAAAACAAAAATAATAGTGTTACGCTGGTTGCGAAAGCGGGAAAGCTTGTAAAAATCATGGGCGGCACGTTGATAAAACATAACCTGGAGAAGCTGCCACCGTTGGACCTGGAGAAAGAGATGATAAAAACTGCAAGTGTAATCCGGAGGACGAAACCGAGAACGATAGGAATGGACGGAGTATCAAGAAAGGGGAAGAGAAAGAAGATAGCATGCTTTTTCTACACCGTTGAAAACCTTTTTCCGAAGATAGAGGGGCAGGATGCTGACGTTGAAGTTGCGGTAGCTATCGGAGACGATACGACAAGCATTGCCGGCGACTTGCTGAAACGGTTTGGCATTCGCATGATAGGCATTACGGACGGCGACGCAGATGGGTTGATAGAAGGGATAGAAAGTGGAGCGCTGGAAGAATACGTAAAATTCCTGCCACCTGATTCGATGATAATGAGATTAAAGCCGGAAAAAGATGATATTATAGGGAGAAGGGTAAAGGAGGAGATTTTTAAGGGTGGTGAAGAACTCGAGCTGGAAGGTGACGTTAAGAAGCAATGTGAGGATTTGAAGCATCGCATACTCGACCTGGCTAAAGAGGATATTATTGGCGTATTACGTTCTCCAACTGTGAAGAACGAAGGGTAAATCGCTACGTGAAATAATTTAGAATTCTATCCCGATCTTCATTTTCCTTTTTATTTTTATGGTATATCTCTATCAGCGTGACTTTATCCTCATCATTTTCATATGCATAAATCACTCGAATTCCGCTCCTACTGCCCTTTCCTTTAAGACTTTCGCACCTAAAGTGTTTTAGTTTATAGATTGGAACTTTAACCTCTTCACCAAGCCCGGAAATCCGAAAAGTCCCACGTAAATGATTAGGTAATTCTGCTTCCAATACCTCACAGAAATTACTTTTTAAATCATTGTTTAAAGATTTATATTTTTTATTTAGTTTTTTAAAGTCTTTTTTGAATTCCTCGAGCTGTAAAAACTCAGTCATCTTCGTATTCTCTTACAGAAAAAAGGGGATCCCGATAGAATACCTTTTCGTAATTGATAATTTCACCATCTTTAGTTGCTTTATAAGGTATATCTCTATGTGAGAAATTACTTATTTGTGTAGCACTCATACGAGAATATCTATTTATATCATCTTCGATAACTTTTAATTCTTTTGCGCTGAGTAAATCTATATTTGGTTCTTTAAATGATAGAAATTTTTGTTGTTCATGCTCCCCTCTCATTGTAGTAAATTGTCCGACTTTGTCTTCCTCTTCAAGTTTTTCTATTGCTTCGTCAAAATGGATTGGCGCCGGACCATATTCCAATCTCTTATATGATTCTCTTGTTAACTTATCTTCGTATAACTCATAAAAATCGAAATCAATGAAATATAGAATCTTGTATAGCACAGTCTTACCAACATTCTCCAAAGAACCACACTGGTTGATTATATAATGCAAAACCTGTTTGAACTTTTCTCCATCAAAATCTTCAATCTCTCCCATTTTTACCTCTTCTTATTAATTAAATCTTCTTTTTCGATAGATAACCTTTTCGATTTTTTTCTCCCTTCCAAAAGTGAGATGCACCCTATTTACTATAAGGTTAATGTTATTATTTCATCTTTTTAAATCTTTTCGATGAGATAAAAAAAATATAGCTTATATAAGCGAAAAGGCTAACATATATAGATAAAACCGCTAATCTTTGAATAATCGAAATATGAACATCCGCAAACTTGCATACACTCTCGCAATTATCATGGTAAGCTACGATATGCTTTCTACCTTCTTAGCTGCCAGGATATATGGCAGATTTGCAGATTTAAGTCCGCTTTATAACTTCTTATGGGAATGGAATCCCCTTTATGTTCCTATTAGATTGGTGATAGCAATAGCATGTTTGATAATCATTTTTTGGACTGCTTTAATCAGTGTGGAAGGCGAAAGAATATCGGAAAGAATACTTCTCTTAAGTTGTGATTTCTTTGTGGTATATTTGTTAACTTTTGAAGAGGTTTCTTATCCGGGAAATAGCATCGGCGGTACTATCCAAAAATCCAGTGATATTCCCTCAATAGAAAATTAGACTGCGCCCCACAACATCACAATTATCGGCAGAAGCAACACGCCCATGCAAACACTAATTTTATTAACTTTTTGCCCCCATTGTGCAAATTGAACCCCCCCACACAGCTTATTTCATATTCTTTCGATTGCCACCCCTAAATTCTAGTCCCGATATAAGAAAACTGTACTTAAATAATTTTGATTGCGCAATTATAGGTTCTACTTCAACAATTCGTTCATGGTACCTCATTACAGATTTAAGGTAATCTTTATCAAAACTTCCTCCTTTTATTATTTCCATATCTATTAAATTTGGTCTGAACTCTATTAGGAGGACACACACTAAGAAAAGACCGGAAAGAGCATATAGTGTGTTTTCTAAAGTAGCTTTGGCTTTATTTTCAAATCTATTATGTTTAATCTTATTATGTTCGCTCCACCAAAGAGGAGGCGAATTTTGTTTTTGCCAATTAGACCAAGGTGTAAGTTTTTCTTCAATAGATAAAAGATATACGTCTCTATCAGAAAATTTATAGACATCGTTATAAACTTTTTGAAAATCATCAATCGTTGGCTTATCTTTTGTTCTTATTCCTTCAATATCCTTAGCCGAGTTTATTGCTGGATATTTTAAACAATATTGTATCTATTCACCTTTTTTAACTTAATTTGCTGAGGATATATTCATTTCCATGGGTGAAGAAATCTTTTTCCTGGATTTTCATCGTTCCTATCGCACTCATCATGATATCCCTGTTTTCAGCACCCTTTGTTGTCCTGAAGCACCCCCATATTTTCCTTTGTCGCACACCCGGTCTTAAAGC